>Ga0190286_1000321_pt1 | contig 20761 bp, 27 predicted proteins | sample 48691834_MG_FD_183241 | JGI IMG/M metagenome (GOLD analysis project Ga0190286, IMG submission 183241) | Hydrothermal vent microbial mat bacterial communities from Southern Trench, Guaymas Basin, Mexico - 4869-18-3-4_MG | ecosystem: Environmental > Aquatic > Marine > Hydrothermal vents >... | reverse complement strand
ATCTCATAACTCCTCTTCCTGCTGCCCTATCTTTCGGGAGCTTGCCTGTGACCTCAGAATAAGCAGAATAATAAGCCTCAATTGCCATATTTATGCAATTCATTGTTTTCCGCAGCGAACCTTGCGGCATAACAGATATTATATGCTCTCCTCCGATGAAAATACTCACTCTGTCTATCTCTGTTTCAATCAATCCCTCAGTAATCGCTCGGTATTTCATCATCCTTACCTTCCATCCTTTATGCTCACATTCTCGAAAGGAATCACTATTGTTTTGTCTTCAAAATACGCTGCCACTATTCGCTTCGTGATGTCTATCACTGCATTTTTATACTTCACTGTACTCCCATTTCTCAATCTCACTACCACTTCTCCCATTCTTTACACCTCCTCAACCGGACTAACAGCAATAGACGGCACCGCAACTTCTTTTCCATCTTTTAGCCTCACATATATTGTTGGAAAGAACTCGTCAATTGAGCGCGCCTCCCATGTGTCTATCACAACTTCTTCGCCTTGAATCTTACTTGTGGAAACGACTACACGTTTCCCCCTCGGAAACTTCCTCTTCGCTTCCTCGTTGTTCTCTTTCATCAGTTCCAATATTATACTCACTCTTCTTTCACCTCCTCCTTTTTCAAAACAGCAACCTTCTCGCCATCCCTCTCTTCGACCGTCCATGTCACTACATCGCCGACCTCCAGACTTAACTCCCGTATAATGAAGGCGGGCACCACTAACCGCCGTCCCCATGCTGCCACTTTCCTTTTTATCTCCATATACCTCACCTCAATATAGTGTTTATATTGACCTTATTTAAAGGTTGTGGTAACTATACAAAAATGCATGTGAATTGTATATGTTCAAGATTGTATAGGTCATTGTTATCGTGTTGTTTTGATATTGGATAAATGCCCAAAGGTTTTACCCTTCATCCTCACAAAAAATTTCGTTATATCGCAAATATGAAGGTGTTTTTACCCACGGTGATGCGCAAGCTTTATATATATGAATGTTTTATGTAATATGACATGAAAAGGATCGAATTGAGAAAAACAGTAGCGATTGGAATAATAGTAGCCTTAATGCTTTTGATGGGTTCTCCGACATCAGCCGGGTATATTATCGAGGATAACAAGGTCTATATTGAAGGAACATGGGGCAAACTTGAAGCATATCCCCATACAATCCATAGTTCAGGCTGGGTATATTTCAATGTAACGCCATATCAAGATTTCGGCGCACTCGACTTTTGCTGGGGGTTTAACACATCCAAAGTCAAGCCAAAAAAAGCCGAGTTTTATCAGCCCCATTATGTAAACTGGACTACGAACCATTCTCTTTTCTTATATAATGTCTCCTCGTTTAGTGCCGCCACTGAGGCGTGCGAATATGGAAATGAATATAATAGATATAAATACAATGTCACGTATCAGATCTGTTCACGGTATAATGAGACAACTGGAGAATGCGAAGCTTACAACACAACCTCATCAATAGTTTGCTTTGATAGTTATAAACAAAGCGGAAATAATTATACAATATACTGGCATACCAAACACTCAAAATTAATTGTATGGAAGGATATTTCCGCAGCTTTCAAGAAGATAAACTACGAACATGGGGGAATGAATACATGGTATTATATCAAAAATATCCCTCTTGAAGCGGGTAAAACCTATCAGGTGCGGGCATGGATAGATGTTCCCGTCTCGATTGAAGGCATAAGCGGTAAATACTGGTGGGCTATCAAACCTTCTTCTGAAACTATTTCTCAAGCCATCGCTAACGGGCATTTTTTTGCTATTGACCCATGGTATTCCGCATCGTGGTCACACCGTAAACAGTGGACGGTGACAAATGTGGGCAGCACCACCCTTACTAACTTCCCTGCATATATCAATGTAAGTCACGAGCCGGAGATGCAATCGGACTGGGATGATGTTGTGTTCACGGATTCAGATGGCAATATAATTCCTTATGAGTTGGAGAATTACACCACGAATTATGCGCATTATTGGGTCAATATCTCCTCATTGCCGGGAGGTGGCACATATACAGGTTATATTTACTATGGCAATGATGGTGCAACTTCGCAGGAGAATCCCGAAGGTGTTTGGGATAGTTCATATAAGATGGTGCATCACTTCCAAGATTTGGAAGATTCCACCTCGAATAATAACGATGGCACTAATTACGGTTCCACATATAATGAGTCGGGGCGAATAGACGGCTCGCGTGATTTTGACGGAGTGGATGATTATGTGAATTGCGGGAATGACCCTTCGCTCGACATCACCGATGCGATTACGATTGAGGCGTGGATAAAGCCATCTACAGTATCTCCAGGTTTTTATGGTGTAGTAGGGAAACGTACAGGTTCTGTGGCGGATTACTATGGATATTTGCTTTATTTTAGAGGAACCGGAATACAGCTTATGTTGGGCAATGGTTCGGCTGCCTACACTAAGACTGCAAGTTTTAGCTTTAATGCCGAACAATGGTACCAGGCTGGATTCACGTACGACGGTGTAAACGCTGCACTGTTTGTTAATGGTAATATTGTGAAGTCATGGAATGATGGAATTGGTAGTATTGCTAATGATGCAGACCCAGTAGATATCGGTAGAGATGGCGGTAACTACTTCAACGGCACCATCGACGAAGTCCGCATCTCCAGCGTTGCACGGAGCGCCAACTGGATAAAGCAGAGCTATGAGATGGTGGTGAATCAGAGCACATGGGTTAGCTGGGGCAGTGCGGAGCAATACCCATCCATACCCGTAATCACTGGCAACACGACTTATAACTTCGGTGTTAATTTCACTTTTACGGAGGGAAGTGGCTACCCACTCGATACCGATTCTTTCAATATCTCGTGGAAAAATAATACCGCCAGCGGGTGGCAAAACGGCACAACTGATTTATATTTCAATCACACCACGCAGCCACACGGTTATGTGGCAATAGACGTGTGGGCTTACAACTCATCAAAGGGAAAATTATCAGAAGCCCCAGCTTCAGATAACGTGACCGTGCCGAATAATGCCCCTGTTATCACAAACACCTCCGATTGGCAGGGTGACGAAGGCGAACTCGTATATCTGGATTTCGATTGTACTGATGCAGATGGCGATACGTGTATATTCTCAACCAATGCCACAAAAGGCTCACTCAACACAACAACGGGTGTTTTTGAGTGGCAAACCGATATGGCTTCACAGGGGACATACACATGGTGGTTCAAGGTAGAGGATGGATGGGGAGGAGAAGATATTTATGTTGCAACAATAACCGTCAATGACCTATGTCATCCAATCATAACGAACTGGTGGAATAACTATACCGCAAACAATCTCACACATTTCACAATAGCGGCTGAAGATGATCGGACGGTATTTTTCAATGTAACAGCAAACCAGACCGATATGACATGGTACTGGTATAAAGATGGCGATTTGGTGCAGACCGGGTCTTCTGCTAATTACACAGCCACTTGGGATGTAGGGGGGATAGATAAAACAATTGCTGTTTATGGTATCAACCCAAATGGACAAACACAAACTTTAATATGGACAATATATATAGAATATACGGCACATGAAATTGAATGGCTTAAATATAAGGAGATGCAAAAGCAAACGGAGGCGGAAGAAATGTTAGGGTTAAGTGCTTTGATAATAGTGCTTATCGTTATTGCCTTTGTTTTGTTCTTACTTGGAATACACACATCCAACAGTATTCTCACGCTTTTAGGCACGATGATTTTCTTTGTTACAATGGCTTTGCCTATACCTGTTCTTTCAAATTACCCTTATTTCGGTATTGCACTCACGGGTGTTTTATTCCTTTTCGGTATCATCGGATTAATTACCACATTCTATCAATGGCTCACATCGTATCGTGAAGGAAGAAGCTATCATAAATGGGAGCGGTATTTTGAATAAGGAGGTGATGTAAAAAATGAGTGAAGAAATAGAGGATGGAATTTTTGATGAAGAAAATCTCGATAGAGAAGATTTCGATAGAGAGCCGATACTGCAACCGAGTGTGGATTATCTGCGCGAACTTACAAAACTTCCAAAAGTCCCGGAACGGTTGAAAAAGTTGTTTTGGTCTTATTATGGAAAGGATATATTGTTGGGCAATCTGGACAGGGAAGATTTGAAATCACTTAATAACAGGGTGGGTTTGATTGTAGCAATCGCACATATCACGCAGCCGGATTACGAGCACACCGGTGAAATGTTTTTGGATTATACAAATTTGAAGCATTATGTGTGGAACCAGAGCCGGCGTGGAAAAGAAGGTTTTGAACGTGTGATGCAAACACAGCAGACAAAGATGTCAATCCAGCGAAGCGAACAGCAACCATCGCTCATATCGCCGCGCCGGAATCCTCTTTCATTCTTATTCCCGAGAAGGAGGTGAGATAAATGGATCCCATATCATTCTCAATCATATTTATCTTAGCGCTCATTATCGTGGTTCTACTTGCACTACCCCTTATAGTCAATATCCCCATTTACCGGCTGCTCCTCGTTAAGATGCGCGGCTCTATGCTTATTCTGCTTCTCAATCCATACAAAAAGATTGAACTGAAGGAAGCGAAAGCAAAATCATCAATTCTTGAAACGAAAGACCACTATTACTTCTTGAACGTGCCCGACGCGGTATATCGTATGTGGAATATTCCCGTTGCTATAGCATACCATAAGTATGGCGCAATTCTCCCGCCACAGAATATCATTCACGCCTCAAAAATGCGCGAACTGGGTTTTAAAAACATAGGCGAGGTAAAACTCGCGATAGAGCAACTTCAAAGAAGACTATATGGCGATAAGAATACACCGGGTTTGATGACGTTTCGTGAAGAACTCAATAAGAGACTGAAAGAAATAGAGCATGATTTACAGCAAATTGATCTTTTCACACTTCCTCACAGTATCCTTGAAAAAATACAGGCTGGACACATCCCAAATGAATTAAGGGATATGTTCAAATCCAAAGGTCTAAAACTACCGAAGAAATGTGAAATCAAAGAGATTGATGAGGATACATGGCAAATCAAAGGCAATCCAGAGAATTTTATCGTTTCGCGTGAGGGAGAACAAATCAAAGTGCGTAGAGATGTGAATAAGGCGGAAATAGAAGCGGAACAAGAAGAAATCAAAGAAAGATTGGAAGAAGTGAATCGCGAGATTGAGGATACACAATCGCAGCTTGATACGCTTGAGAATGTTGAAGTGGAAGAAGCTGGGATAATCAAAATCCAAGATATATTTAATTTCTTGGAAAAGAACCTCAGCACCGATGTGCTATTCTCTATTATAGAGCGCAGCGTGGCTGAGGAATTACGGGGAATGCGCGATTACTTTGGGAAATTCCAGCAGATGCTGCCCACTATTATCCTCCTTATCATCGTCTTCTTAATCGTGTATCTCGTGATTACACATGGCGGTGGTGAAACGTTCAGTCGTATCGGTGAGGCTGCCACAAAGGTAATACCGAATATAGGAGCTCCACCGTCACCATGAGCGGGAAAAACCCTTTTTACGGAAGGAGCACGGGCTACCGTCCACAACCCCGCCCGACCGAGTTTATATGGGCATCAAATCTCGCAACGTTGTTGATAGATTGCGTGGACACCGCAGCCGCTTTGTGGAAAGAACTGGCACTGTATAGACGCGCCAAACTCAGTTCTTTTGAGGTCTTTATGCAGAACTTTCGTTCGCTTGTGTATCACACGTCAGAATATATCTCAAGGGAAGACGGGAAAAAGGAAATCGTTGCCAAAGCAGAGGAATTGTTTAATATTGATTTGCGCCCGAATAAACTCAATTATGATGTGGTAAGCCATGCATTAGAGGTTTTTTCACAATATAACAAAGCGATCCATCATACAAAAGCACTCATTAAGATTATTGAGGAGGTTAATGTTATAGTGGATGATGGCACATGACTTACACAGAATTAAATCTTGAAAAAACGCCCTTTATTGATAAGATACGTAATGAGCTCATTGAACATGAGCAAGGTAAGTTCATCCTTGCCACCGGTGCGCCCGGCTCCGGCAAGTCAATGGCGATGATCAGACTGGCGGAGAAGATAGATGAGAATTTCAATATTGATCGTATCTCGATCGGGCATCTCACACCTTTCATAAAACTTTTACAACAGGCAAATGAAGGGAAATTACCTCACGGGTCATGCATCCTTGCGGATGAGGCTGGGGTATTCCTCCCCGCGCGGGAATGGCACTCGGCACAGAACCGTATTCTTTCGCTCATTTTTCAAGTTATTCGTAAATACGGGCTTCTCGTGATCTTTACCGTGCCCGCCAAACGCATGATAGATATACACGGGATCATCCTCGCGCGATACTACGGCGTGGGACGCGGCGTGAATTATAAGAAAAAGCGCAGTTATTTCACGTTTTATGAGTTAGAATACGACGATTGGAGTGATCATCTCTATCGCCACCTTCTTACAGATGAGCACGGGGAGAAGGTGAATATATGGGAGATAGCATTACCCCAAAGCATAGATTTTGAGGAATATGAGCGGAAAAAGGATGAGATGATAGGAAAATTGCTCAGGAAGGCACAGGATATATTCACAAAGATAGAGGGGAAAGCGGAAGGAGAAGATAAAAAAGAGAAGAAAATCGAAAAAGAGAAGAAAAAAATAGAGGAAGAGAAAAAGAAACTGGAGGAGGAAAAGAGGAGATTGGGAGAAGAGAAAAAGAAATTGGAAGAAAAAAAGAAGAAAGAAGAAAAGAAACCAAAGCCGAGTGTAGAAGGGAAAAGAAAATTAGTTTATCCTCGTGTTCCTCTGTTGGTGAAAGAGTTTGGTATCTCCGAAACTCGTGCATGTAGTCTCTTGGGAGTTGATCAGGCAGATTATTGGAGGTGGAAGCAACAAAACATCGTGAAATCGTCCCTTATGACGATTGAGTCACCTTCAGCGACAGCATGAAGTATGAAGGCATTTAAATTAATTTACAAATAGCACATCCTCCTCCACAAAAACTTTTTCCCTCCTATCTCCTTTTTCCTTCCTCCTTAAACTAAACTACGCCCGCACGAGGTGCGAAAGCTTTATATAACCCCTCACACAACCTATTTGTATGTATCTCCATAATAGGAGTAAGTTAGGAGGTGATGCGATAAAAAGTGTTTGAAAAGACGAAGGCATATTTTGCATCGGTATTGGTAATAGCGACGACGCTTGCCACGTTGGGCATCCGGGAATGGCTCAGGGTACTTGCTGACCGACGGGGACAGACAGGGACCATAATGGCAATAGTCACTGGTGCGATAACGGTGCTGCTCGGTGTCATCATATTCGCGAACATCAGGCATGCGATGCCCGCGGTGAACGATTCGGCGGCGAACTCGACAATGGATACAGTCGGCACGATATTCTATTCGGCAACGAACCTCGTAGTGATCGGATTTATAGTGCTGGCGGCGGTATTCATCTTAGCGGTTGTGGGCAGGCTCAGAGCATAATTCCAGAGCAATGACAGCGAGAGACGTCATGCGGGACAGGCGAGGGCAGACACAGACAATACTGACGATAATCACAGGCGCGATAACGGTGCTGATAGCAGTGCTAATTTTCGCGAATGTACTGAGCGTGGCACCAAAGGCAGGCATCTCCGTAACGAACGAAACGTGGAACTTTAACGGCTCAGATAGTTCCACATATACAAAACAACTCGCTCATGGGTATCTGATAGAGGGAACAGTGAAAGTCTATAACAGCTCATACACATTCACAGAGGACACGGATTACACGGTGGATTATACCGCGGGAAAAATCACTAACACGAGTACGGGCGCTATCGGCGGGCACAGCGATTTTGCGAATTATACAGATACGTTCGGTGTGGACTATCAATACGAAGAAGCAGAGACCGTTGCCACCAAACAGACAACAGCAACAATTTTCTATTCGGCAGTAAATCTGGTGGTGATCGGCTTTATCGTATTAGCCGCAGTCTTTATTTTGGCGGTGGTAAGCAGACTGCGGGCGAAATAAAGGCAAAATCTCTTTTCTTTTTATTTTTTATTTTTTACTTTTTCTTTCCGCAATATACTTCACGCCCTTTACAATCGCGATTCGCCATGGTTTTTGTGTAAATGACTTAATAAGATTCCCATCATCATCAAAACACATAACATCAATAGTGAATCGCATAAAGAAAGAATGAATAATGACCGTTGAGGGTTTTGGGAAAGAAAAGAGCATTATATGTTCAAAATCTTTTTTGAACATCAAGCCAAAAAATCTTTCCCAAAATGAAGTCGAATAAAAGATTGTCTCACACTCTCCTTCTTTCATATCTTTTTTGCCAGAACTCTTCTTGACCGATATTTCCACATAACCAACTATCATCTATGCTTTTCTCATAAAGCGCCCGCGCTACATCCTGCCACCTGTCATAAAAATTACAATTGGAAGAACCCATTATCTCATTTACCCGGGATCTCCCATCCTGGAAAAAGAACCAGTATGAAAATTTAAAACCTTCTATACCATGATAGCCACATTCGGCTGCCACACGGTAAAACTCATATCCAAAACACGCAATCATCCCTAATATGCAAATCCATATCAAAATTGTGGTAAGGTTCATTCTAACCTCCGCTTAAACGCTGCATATATAATACCCGTGAACCCCAAGGCTATAAATGCGAGTGTGACGCCATAGATTTCATGTGGCATCAAGCTTGCCATCGCCAAGCCCGAAAGAAGGAGAATCAACGACGGTAAGAACACATTTTGTGTCTTGATGTATATGAGTCCCACCATCGCGAGTATGAAAATTGCATAGAACCACGAGCCCATACTCAATATAAAGGGCTTGGCAATCATCTCTAAAATATTTGTTGTGTTCTCTATTTTGCCCCATCCCAGTCCTTCTTCAGGGTTGATATATATTTCATCCCATCTGCTGCTTTTCGATGGCTGTGCAACCGAGAAATTGAATATATCGCTCTGTGTGGTGTTTGAACCATCTGAAGCGTTTGCATACCATTTATATGTTTCCCCCGCCTCAAGATTTTTCCATACACATGCAGCCTTACCGGAATCATTCACTTCATTCCATCCTATCATCTCACCAGAAGTAGCATTATAAAAGGTGATATTCAAAATGTCGCCATCATCGTCATTCACTTTCACTATCAGGTATGTATTTGTATCGTAGATGATAGAATTATTCTTGGGATAATATACCACTGGTTTATCTGGAGCAGTAGCATTCACATTTGCTATTAGTAGCATCACCATAACGGATGCGATTCCCATAGCCACTATTTTCCTCATTTTTATTACTCCATGTGCCTGAATGATGTTCGTAACCATATTTGAAGGAGTCCTAATCCATAATTAATCCAGACCATAGAAGTGAATAAAACGACGATTGGATGTGTTGTTGGGAGATTGAACAGTCGCTCTAAAAACCACGGTAATAAAATGGTTGCATTTAACACTGCCTGTGCTATAAGCGGTATCACCTTAAAAGCAGCCACAAATGTAAGATATATCGTATCGGCTACACTCGGTTTTGCACCCGCCTGCTTGCCAAATTCTTGCCAGTCGCTGTATATCTGCGCATCCTGCATCGGCTGCACCTGTGTATCGCTGAATATGGGTATATTCACCAGTATCAAAAGCATGAAATTGAATACCGAAAGATATATGAAGATGTCCAGTATCTTCATTCTTGTACCACCCCCCGTTGTTCTATCAATTTATTCACAACTGCAACAATAAGCATAAAAGGTATAACAATAGAAGCCACCTCCTTCGATAATGATGGTAATAGCCCGAAGTAATAGAATGCCGCCGCCATAGCCGCCACGATGAGTCCGCCGGTGCCCGCCGATACCGCACCGAATATGAAGCCGAAACAGATTAACACAAACATACTTATTAGTGTGATTTGCCACGACTCAAGATGTTTGAAGAGTTCCTGCGCGACAGGTAGCTTCGGTTTTTCCGGTATGACAAAAACAATGATTGTTGTAGAAGATATGATGCCGTAATCTTCATGGTATGCCGTGATTTTGACTTTATACGTGTAGGAGGCGTTCAAATCAATTGATGTGTTTTCATTTGTAGCATTCACGGTGGTGAAATTGTGAGAATACACAAGCGTGTCATTTTCAAGATAATAGATTGAGAAATTGACCCACTGGGTCTTGACAGGCTCATTATAGTCGAGATAGTGTATTGTAATATTACCGGTATTCGCAGTATCGTTCTGTGCCGTTGATAGCCACCAGCCTATTTTCTCCTCCGGTATTTCTCCTATCGTGATTGTATATCTATCGTCTTTCGGATATATCTCCCGATATGCCGATATGTTCTGTGATTCGTTTGTGAAATACATCTTATACTTTACGGTTTCCACCATCACAAAAGATACTGCACCATTTGAATCCGTGATGCCGGTCATTGTCTGAGTGATATTCTCACCGTAACCATATACTGACTGGATCCAACTCCAATTCACCATTGAAGTTTCTGATGGCACGGCTGTTACATTGACACCGGCAAGAGGTTGCCCCCACACGTTCTGCACCTTAAACTCGACAAGATGCGGGGGTGGATAATATGTGCCCGCACCACCGGCTTCTTCTAATGGCGTTAAATACATTATCTTCTCCGTATCTTGGGCGACATAAACATAACTTACGCTTGAATAATACCCATCTGCGCTTACTTCCACCTTGTGAATACCGTAATTCACCGAGAAATTGATATACCCGGTTGTGGTCTGAACAACGTTTCCATCATTGAGTATCGTATTGAATTCCATTATCGTGGCGTGCGTATCCGCACTCCGGGCTCTTACTGTGAGGTTGTATATCGGGTTCATAAGGAGATAGATATACTTTATTTCAGTGCCATTTACCGTGAAAGTCTGAGGCTGGTTCATCTGTTCATATTTGAACTTGGTTGCATTAATTGTGAATGTTGTGGCTTCGTATTTCTCGTAATCAATGTGGTAATCGGTGTTATTACTCATATTCCCTCCACTCAGCACCTTGATTTTACCCGCCACGTAATCCATCTCGTAGTCTGTGCCTCTCTCGTAAGGCGTCTCATCGGTTGTATTGGTGACCTTCTCGGTGTATGGTGCTATTCCACTATTAGCGAGACAGACCCATGTATCGTATTCTGAGGAATTGAAAGTTTCATTTACAACGTTTGAGATCTCCATACTCGTATTATCCAGCGTGAATTCAAAATAGCCCATTGAGTTCGTGGTATTATTCGTGGCAAGTCCTATGGAGGTGTTCCAAAGATTTACGGTAGCCTCTGAGATATTCTGATAGAACGGATAAGCCTGAACCAAACCTACAATTGCGGGAGGGGTGATATTAATATGGTTCTCATCAGGGAGGAGGAACAGGTCAATATTATACAAGCCGTTCTGAAGGGGAGTAAACGAAAAATCATTATGTATGTAATTTGTTTTTGATGCATTCACTTGAATCTCATAATCAACTGCAAGATTTTTGATTTGATATATTGCATTTACAGCGTCAGAGGTTGTATTCTTGCATCCAACATATTCTTGGCAGTATGAAACAAATACAGAGGGTAATATCTCTTCACTCTTTGCATCATAGGTTTCTCCTTCTATGAAAACACCTTCACTAACCTGAAAAGTATCGTATGCAAGCAGTATTTCTGATGATGAACTTCTCTTTAATGATGCAATATAGAGAGAGGGATCATAATCCTCAAGTTCTACATTCACTTCCCCCTCTGCCTTTGAAAGAGGAAGCCTAAATACCTCTTCACCATCATATACGCTCTCAATTACGAGGAAGTATTGATGGTTTGAAAAATCAGGATTTGCAATGGAGTATGTAATTTTAGCAGTTTCAAGTGGTGTATATATATCTCTCTCGACATTTACGGTACAACCTGAGGTAGTATCATAATAGACGAACCAACTTGTGCCCACTGTTGCGTCATCTTTCTGTAATTCGACGAGATATGTATCATATGTAAGCCCAAGTTCAGTAAAATTGTATTTAATTCTATCTGCTCTTTTGTTTAAATTAGTAACATTTACAATCTCTCCACTTCCCATGTGCTTTATTGTGAGTGTGTATGTGTGACCCGAAAGCGAATATTCGGGAAGGTGTGTATGAGAAATTATATACGCAATCACAACTTCTGTATCTGTATTCGGCAATTCATGTGGCACATCAACTGGAAATGGCACCGTTGAGAAGACATCGAATAAACCGCGACGCGTATATGAAGCATAATAATAGGTTTCTAAAGTTATTTTCTTTATATTTGCTCCGTGCGATATTGTCTTTTCAGCGTATTTTTCTCCATTTCTATATGCAACAACATTATCCTCTGTAAAATAGAATTCTGCCACTATATAATTCCAAAAATTATCTGCATAGCCAGGAATATTAATTGTTGTTCCATCGGAGAAATCTACAACACTTCTTGCAGCATCATAAGCATCTCCCCACATCATAACTGTTAAGTATGTTATATCACTTCCAGAAGCACTGTTAGTAGTATTAATCCAGGCTTTGGAGTAATCAGAAGAGGAATCTGCGTATGTGAAAAGAAATTTATTTCGCGTGCTTTCACCAAACCAATTAATAATACGAGGATACTCTCCTTCCCATGCCTTACTCCATTCCATACATCCATATTCATTATCGCAACAACATGTACATTTCAAACAATCACTTACATTACTTCCATTATGATAATTAAAAAATTCCTGCCCGCAATTGCCTAAATCAACTGAAAAAGGCATGATAACTTCTCCACTACCAGCATAAACAGGTATTATAAGTCCTATAAGAAGAAATAAAACTAAAAGTGGGAGAAGAATCTTGCCCATTATTCTTATTCTTCCTTTCATGACCTTAATATCCCGTCTCATACTCCCTCCTCTGTGCCGAAAGATATGCCCATAACAAGATACCAAAACACAATATCCACGGTGCTATATGATAAACAAGCCTTATGAGTGAGAGAATGAGGAAATACCCCGCATCGGTATTTTGTGGCGCCACATCAATCGCCACATCATACAGTTGCGCGCACACGATAGGATACGTAATCACATAAGCGGTGATAACAATGAAAAGCATGGTGATTGCCGTAATCCATACCGCACCAATATTATCACTCATTTTTTATCCCCCCACATATTCCCTTTTCTGTGCCTTTTGGAATGCCCATAATATAATCCCGAAAAAGAAGAAAAACGGGAGCACTTTGAAAAGTAAACGAAAATAATCAATGTCGTTGTAGTATGTTTGTGGAACGGTCGCCGGTGCAATATCAATCGCTAAATTGATGATTTTTACGCATAAAATGTCATACATGAGCGCGTAAATTAGCGATGCACCGAATAAGGCGATGAGGGCATTTATCCATATCGAGAGGACGCCACGTTTATCGTTTTTTATTTTCCTTAATATTCGCTTCATTTTATTATACATTTCTTTTACAACTTTAATACTTCTTCCGGTGTGAGTGTTGGATATTTTCTCTTCCTATACTTCGTTTCAATCTCTTTCTTTCTTCTTGTTATCTTCTTTTTCTTCTTCTTTGGCTTCTCCAATGTTTCAGATATTACAGGTTCACGTATTGGTTCAAACGGTGGCTCCTCTGGTGGTTTATATCTTGGTTCATAAGGCGGTTCGTATGGTGGTTCATAAGGCGGTTCTCTTGGTGGCTCATAGCCCGGTTCATATGGTAGTTCAAACGGTGGTTCTTCCGGTGGCTTATAGCTCGGTTCATAATGTGGTTCATATGATGGTTCTTTTGGTGGTCTGTATGACGGTTCTTTTGGCGGCTCGTAAGATGGTATCTTCCCGCTCTTGCGCTCAGCCTCACCTATATACCTCTCAGTCTCACGCTCGGTTTGCTTTACAATAGAAGAAAGGAGAATCCGCTGTGGCGTGATGATAGGCTCTCGATACTCGGCATATCGCTCATATTGACCTGCATATCTCCGCGTTACTTTGCCCGCTCTTTCGATGGTTTGAGCGTCTCTTTTGATGCTGTCTATAACTTCATCCACAGTGACTTTGTATTCATGTATTGGCACTTTTTTGCCTTTCCACCTGAAATATTTTGTGAACTCAACTCTTTCAAGTCCCGTTTCGGGTGGGATGACAGCTTCCTCCTCACGCAATGTATATCGCCAGCCGCGTTCATATTTCGGTGTGATGTATCCTTTGCCTTTTTCCGCACCTGTGAGCATGAATTCACGCGCAGCTTTGAAGTCAGCCTCGCGGATAAATTCCGGTAATCGCTCTATTCCTCTCGTGGTGATTAATAACGCTGCCGGCTTCGTTGGTCGCGGTAAACCGAATCCAAACAGTTTGTATCGCGGCTCCGATATTTTCAAAAAGTATGGAGAGAGCGATGGCGCTACATACAATCCTGGCACTTCACTTTCTCCAGCCTGCACTTCCGTCACTTTTGCGAATTCTCGTGGTGTGGCGTGCCATGCTTTTACCACTCCCTCCTCTATATTCCCTATTCTCGTGTATGGGCTTTCCTCAAAAGTTTCTACCAGTTTCTGAGGATGAACACGAGAGACTGGGAATTGTTGTTTACCGCTAATAACATCTTCCTTGATTATTTGCTCCACCGGAATTTCTGTTTTTCCATAGAATTTTATGGTTTCGCCGATCTTGCCAACTCCTTTTGTAATGCCTTTTCCGATAAGAGCTGTTCCCACGATTTCACCGGTGGTCTCCCATGGTCGTTCTTTTATGGCTTTTCCCATCTCTTTTGTGTATATTGCGGCGCCAACCGGCACCGATTCGCGGAATAACTTGGGTTCCCGTATTGCATACTCAATCCCGGTCGGTATCTGTGCCGCGAATTCTGCCATTACAGCGGGTGAGCGTGCTACACCAGTGCCAAATGATGCCCATTCGCGTATCACCGGTGTTTCCCATATCTTTTCCCGGATGCGGGGGACACCTTCCCACCGCTCCATTCCACCACGCCACCGCTCGCCAAACTCTGTGAGCTTTTTATATACCGGATATGTTACATACCGCTCCAGTGGTGTTCTGTGCTGCTCTGAAATTCTCTCGCGCCTCCGCTCCGCTGACTGGATGTAGCTTCTCACACGTGGGTATATACGCTCTTTGAACGTGCGGATCCATGATGTTGGATCGAATAATATCATTTTTCTAACTTTTTATGTTTTTGATACAAGTTCAGCCCATCTTTCTGGTCCTTTTACTGTTAGCCATCTGCCATCAATGTCTTTATATCTTGCGGTTACTATGCCACCTTTTACTGAAGTTACCCTTGCATTTGTATACCAAAAACCTCCCCTGTATATCTTTATTATATCTCCTTTTTTAATTCTTTTCGTTGTCTTTGCCTTCTTTTTAGTGGTATTTTTCTTTACGGAAAGTTTCTTTTTATTTTCTTTTGCCCCTAACTTTTTATAGCTGTGAATCTTCATGCATTTTCGCTCTTGTTCTGTGCATTTGCTTTTTACAACATCGGAAGGGACATCACCACGACCGCGAACTCGTTTTTGTTCTGGCACGCCATAGCACTCCCTTGGCATTTCCATTATTGTTCTCTTTGTTAATATAACTTCCCATAAGGGCTTTTTCCTGTGGGTTTTTCTTTTGCCTGCATTCGCTGTATCTACACCTACTAAATCATATCTTCCCGGGTTCTTTGCCCACTTTTTATATTCACTTAATGATAATACTCGTTTTGCTGTTCGCAAAGCATCAAGAGTTCTCGCTCGTTTACTTCGACTTGTCTGTATTTTACGAATTTTTCTTGGTATTCGTGTTTTTGCTTTCTTCTTTGCTGGCATTTCTAACGTTTACATACGCGGGATTATATCTTCCCTCCGGGCATCGCTTTCTGACGTGCTGTATGGCTCATCCCTTTCCACTTTCTGATGGCTGCTCGTGGCGTCAGTGCCTTTGTCCCGAATGTGTTTGCCACCCAGTCTCTATCTTTCTCAAATATCTTTCTCGCCTCTGGCTGTATTCTCTTGCGCATGATCACCATTGCATGTAAACGGTGCCACACTTTTGCGACACCGTATTTTTTCACCAGTGCACGCAAAATAGCGTGTCGTGTCCTCGCTGACTGATTGACGTGATACTCTTTGCCGTTTATTTTCATCTCGCCCCGGATCGGTATTAACTTCTTCCCTCTTCCCAGTGCGCCTATATCCTCCTTCTCATACGCCTTCCGACTGATTACCTGCGCTTTTCTGACATAGGTTGTGGCTGGATGTCTGTGCCCCCACCGATCCACCCATGCTTTTCTGTGAACCACTATTCTTTTCACCCTGTATCTCTTTCCCGGTATTTTCAATTTTTTTCTTGCCATTTATTTCACCTCCTTGGTGATGTAAGTGGCTGTCCTCTCGCTCGTTGGATTGCACGTTGAAGCGACATCGAGGTATGACAAATAGGGCAACAAATAATCCACTTGCTATTGCCACCGTATTGCCACACGTAACCACAACGCGGGCATTTCACCTTTACCTTCTTCTTATTTGCCACTCACATCACCAATATATATGTATGCAACATGTATATAAAACCTTTTTGGATGTGTTTCTTGTGGAGTTAATACACGAACTAAGCTATTCTTAGCCATCCCAAAGCTATCCTTGCTTTTTCATTTTTGTATTATATAGAATATTTTGTATCTACCCACCACATTATCCACGCTTCTATCCATAGAACTATAAGTCCTATTATACATAATAAAGAAGTATCCATTTTATTTTCACAGATCACCCTTACATGTTTCATGATCATCGGGGCAGAGCCCCGTTACAGATAGAACGCGCCCACCACCGACCCCGCTCGTCCACCCAGCGACATGATAAAAACATAAGGACAATACAATATATAAAACTTTCGGATATAACCACCAAGCCCGCGTGTCATATAATCTGCATTATATGACGTGAGAATGGAAAGAAGCAATATGAGAGGAGAAAAGAATTTATATAAAGAGAGTTTTATGATGTTTGGGGACAAAAAATGAAGAAGATACCGATACGGAAGGAGAAGATAAAAGTGCGCGGTAAGGTATATAACAAATATAAGATAAACCACTTCCCGATCGGGACGCTCATCAAGGACGGTCTCACCCAAGGAAGTTTCAAAATAGTGATGTCCAGTGAGGAGGAAGAGAGCAAGACGCTATGGGGATGGTTGATTCTTGAAAAGGAAAAGAGCTGAGAACCTATACAATTTTGTATATATACAATTTTCATGGATTTTGTATAGTTATCATAACCTTTTTATATACCCCTCACCTCAATATATTATTGAGGTGAGATAAATATATGAGCAAAGAAAAAATAGAGGGGATGGTGACATCATGGGGGACGCGGCTGCAAGTCCCCGTCCGCGTCCTGCGCGAACTTGGACTCACTGTCGGGGACAGGGTAGAGTGGCTAATAAAAGAGGAGGATGGTAAAAGAGTAGCCATCCTGAGGAAAAAAGAGGAGGTGATGAAAGAATGAAAGAAAAAATGGATAAAGAATGGATGCGCATCTGCGAGAGAGTGCTCGATACTGTCGCGATGTCTGGTGCATGGAAATTTGAGACAGACGACAAAGAAATAATCAGAGACTATTTCGAGTGCAACGCTCAATGCCTTGACTGGTTAGATAGTGTAGGAGATGAAGAGGTTTTATTCACCCTCTACATATACCCAGAGAAAGAGGCGGCAGAATGGGCACTCGGAATATGGAGCATGAGCGGAGGAGATGTAGGACCCGGATACGACAACAGAGTCTTTGAGGATGACGATTATGACGCAGTGGTTCGGTGGCTGAAAAAGCAGGCGAATAGTGGTGAGTGAGGTTAGGGCGATAAATCCTGCATGAAATAGGAGGTGAAGAAAAATGGTGAAATTTGGAAAATGCACAAAATGCAGCGCAGAGGACATCCTTAACATAGACGGACTATGCCCCATCTGCGAAGCAGAGAATAGAGGCATGAAGTGGAGATGTTTTCACTGCCTTCGGTTTTACAGAGAAAAACCGAAAGCGTGCCCGGAATGTGGCTGCCCATACTTCACGGCTATTGAGAAATGCAAGGAGGAAGATGAAGCGATTGAACGGTCGGCACGGCAAGCGGCAGCAAATATGTCAGAGACAACCGCTCAGTTCTTGGCAAGCCTCGAAATAGAAAGAATACGAAGAGAAACGGCAGAATAGTGATGGATTTTTTTATATTTATTTTTTCGTTTTTTGATATAGGGGTATAAGAAAGATGAAAAAAGAAACAATAGAAATTGAACTTGAGAAGTTAAAGCTAATCGCGGAGTATTATGACTTTCCTCTCGCGACTTTTTCATGAGTGTTGATGAATTGAAAAAGTTAAAAAACAAAGAAAGATCGAGGAAGGAAGCCATTAGAGAAGAGCTTGAGAAGTTAGAAAAAATAAGAGAGATATTGAGGGAATAAAGATTCCGGAATATTTATCTCTCCTCCTTTTCAATCTTTTGTTTTTCTTTCGATATCAAAAACTTCCATCGTTGGAGATTCCATCTGACAATATGTTCTATCTTACCGTTTGCTTTGCGGACTGTGAAATCGTCGTTGATCAGATAATGGTTCCGGCTCAGCATTATTAGAGTTGTATTATCGGCGGAATAACACTTACCCCGTATTTCAGGGAATATTTTGAAATTGAAGCCCAAGAAATGGCAGTTTGTATCTATATCAAATATGGTGAAGGGTGATGGTGGCAGTCCAAGCTTTTGTGCATACACTCCATCAGAAGGATAACCCCAAAGATAACCGTGTTCTGTGACTATCTCCTTTGCATCGTAATAATGGCACGGAATAACTACCTGTTCGCTTCTCATTTGTTCTGCCATCCAGAATGCGACTTTTAAATCCTCCGGTCGGAATACATCTCTGGCACATGCCACCAGTGGTTTCTTTTCATTCACGAATTTGATATAGGCTCTGTATGAGTACTTCTTCACGGGATGATCTATAAAATCAATATGTTCAGCGTCTTTTGTCGTATTCCTGCCTCTATATGTCACACCAACATACAATCCTTCATTACGTATTATGTCACGTATTTTTCTATCGCTTGAGTTGAAGAAATATAGAGTTTTCATTTTCACCCCTCCTTTTGTATCTTTGCGAGAATATATCTTAGTTCTCGCAAAACGGCTTCGTGGACGCGAGCGGATTGAGAATGACCGTATCGCCTGTCGAGATAGAGGCGGCGTTCTATCGTTTGGATTCGTTTCCTTATTATCTCAATCGCTTTCTCGTTCATCATTTCCTTCGACGGCAACATTCCACACGTCCGCATATTTCTGTTTCTGTTTTATGAAGTCTGAATATTCTTGAATCAGCTCTTTGAATCGCTCAACAGTTACACCTTCTATCAGTCTGAATGTCGGTCGGAATGCCGCTCCAGTTACAAATTTGAGATAGCCCGAACTGCCCAGTTTACGGACATGTTTCAATACTGTCGCGCTGTCGTATCCCGTATCCCCCATTATCTTCCCGAGATAATAATCAATCGAACCCGCTCGACCACCACTCGCAATAAATGCTCTGACTATTGCCATATATGTATCCTTCAAATGTGGGTCGCTGGGTGTGATGATACTATCCTCAAATCGCTCGTCTGGTGCCTTCTCAAGTGATTCATCCTCCATCCTGCTCTTCTTCTCCGCTATCAGTTCTCTTACTGCATCGCTTATTTTTCCCTTTCCATATTCCCTCAAGAATGTTATCTCCTCTTCATCTAACCTTATCGCCGTCTGCTTCTTTCCCATTTTACCTCACCATCTTATATGTTATACATTGTTATATATAAAGCTTTAACTTTGTATAAAATCCTATATTTCCGTCAAATGTCAAAATTTAATGATATTCAAATTTTGACAAACGCAACTTGTCATTTTTTTCACTCCCCAAAAGTGTTATACAAATCACAAAAATGTATAACAAAAAAGAACCTCTCTCCTTGCTCTATTCCTTAAATAAAGATAGATAGATAGATAGATAGATAGATAGATAGATAGATAGATGTATAGTACCCATATTTTACGAATATCTATTATATAGTGCAAACCATAAGTTTTATATACCTTTTATTTCCTATTAACCATATACACAGAGACCCTCGTGATATATGTGTATTACAATACATCAAAAAAATGAGGTTTATAGCGCGGTGGAGAAAGTCCTATTTCGGAAATAGAGCCTTGTGAGGGGATATTTTTTGTATAACAAATCCTGATTTTTGTATAACACTCACCCCCTTACAGTGGAAATGAAGGTAGTTGTGAGGTTCAGATGTCAAAATTTCTTGATATTCAAATTTTGACATTTACAGTGGAAATAAAAGTAGTTGGGAGGGAAGATGAAAACAGGTGGCAACCTCATATCATCAGTCTGCCCATTAAGAGGCAAAATTCTTGAAACGAATGAAGCGTTTGTAAATTCTATATTTTGCTACCTGTGACAATATTGGCTTTCCATCTTCGTCATATCCCTCGATCGGGTTCTCTCCCTTTTTGAGCATCTTCTCTATCACCTCAAAAGCGATTATCTCCTTCGATACACTGAAATAGTGAACGACCGCCTCATCCACAAACTGATTACCGAGGTGTGCCCTCACCACTGCCATCGCATACTCATCTGTTTGTTTCGTCTGGTTCAATATCTCTATGTTTATCCCAGCCTCGTTAC
>Ga0190286_1000320_pt1 | contig 20794 bp, 17 predicted proteins | sample 48691834_MG_FD_183241 | JGI IMG/M metagenome (GOLD analysis project Ga0190286, IMG submission 183241) | Hydrothermal vent microbial mat bacterial communities from Southern Trench, Guaymas Basin, Mexico - 4869-18-3-4_MG | ecosystem: Environmental > Aquatic > Marine > Hydrothermal vents >... | reverse complement strand
CAAGATCACGAAATCTCGATCCATTGTGAATAGTCGATGCTCACATCGCTCGACTATCTGAGCAACTGACCGGGAGACGAAGCTATGCCAGCCAGAGTTATCACCATTACTTCGGGCAAAGGAGGGGTGGGCAAGACCACCGCCACCGCCAATCTAAGCGTTGGTCTGGCCCTGAGAGGCAAGAGAGTGGTAGCCGTCGATGCCGACATCGGCCTCAGGAATTTGGATATGGTCATGGGGTTGGAAAATCGCATCGTCTACAACCTCGTGGATGTGGTGGAAGGGCGTTGCCGGCTGCACCAGGCCTTGATCAGGGACAAGCGATTGGAGGGGCTCTACCTCCTGCCCGCAGCCCAGACCAGGGATAAAAGCGCCGTCAGCCCTGAGGACATGATCGGCATCTGTGACCAACTGCGGGATGATTTCGATTTCGTGCTCATAGACTCCCCTGCGGGGATCGAGCGTGGTTTTCATAATGCCCTTGCCCCCGCCGACGAGGTGCTCATCATCACCACCCCGGAGGTGGCCTCCGTCCGCGACGCAGATCGGGTCATCGGCCTGGTGGAGGCCGATGGAAAAGGGCCGACCTCGCTGATTATCAACCGCTTGGACCCCAGGATGGTGAAACGAGGCGATATGCTGAGCACCGATGATGTCGTCGAGATCCTGGCTATCAATCTGATAGGGATCGTCCCTGAGGATGAAGGAGTCATCGTCTCCATAAACAGGGGGATACCTATCGCCCTGGACGATAGGCATCCCTCCGGCCAGGCTTTCCGTAACATAGCCCGCCGCCTTCTGGGCGAGGATGTTCCGTTTATGGAGCTTGAGGTACCAGGATTCATCCAACGCTTCGCCAAGTTCCTTCGCCGATAGTAGAGCGGTTGCACAGCTGTAAGCTCAACCCGATATTATGCTTAGACGATAGGGCAACCACTTTTGACGTACATTTAGCAAGTTTGACGGGGGAAATCATGGGTTTCTTAAGTAGGCTGTTGGGGCGACGTGAACCTTCAAGCCGGGAGATCGCTAAACAGCGCTTACGATTGACTCTGACCTACGATCACATAGGCATCTCACCTCAGCTCCTGCAGATCCTAAAGGACGAGCTCATCACCGCCATCTCTAAGCATGTGCCCATCGACCGGGAAGGTGTGAAGGTCACCTTTGCCCAGGGCGAGGGCTGTAACAGGTTGATAGCTGATATCCCTCTCCTCAGCGCCTCTCGGGAGAGATAGGTCCACGGGGATGGACAGGAGGATATGGCATAATTTCGATTTCGTTTTGCTGGCTGTTACCCTGCTCTTGATCGCCTTCGGCATAGCCATGATCCACAGTGCTACTATGAATACATCGGGGTTAGGGGACTTGGCCCTCAAGCAAGCCATCTACGCTGTGGTGGGATTGGCTTTGATGTCGGCGGTGGCAGCCATTGACTATCGCTTGTTGGGCAGCCTGCAGAAGCCGATCTACGTCTTGGCCCTCCTCTCCCTCTCAGCTGTCCTCGTTGTGGGGGAAGAGATACTCGGGGCACGCCGATGGATCGACCTTAAGTTGTTCCTCTTCCAGCCCTCCGAGCTGGCCAAGGTCTTGCTCATCATCGTTTTAGCCAAGCACTTCGCCGCTCATGAGGACAGGATGGACCGTTTTAGGTACATCCTGGCATCCATTGCCTATGTGATGCCCCCTGCGGTGCTCATCTATCTGCAGCCCGACCTTGGCACTGCCATCCTTATGCTTGTTGTATGGTTAGCCATGGCTTTGATAGGGGGCATGCGCTTCCTCCATCTGGCCCTTTTAGGCTTAGTTGGAGCATCGAGTGCGCCCTTCGTGTGGCATTCACTGAAGGATTACATGCGTCAGAGAGTCTTTCTTTTCATCAATCCGTCCATGAATCCCACAGCCCGATATAACGCCGATCAGGCCCTGATCAGCATCGGCTCCGGCGGCTGGCTGGGCAAGGGGTACGGGAGCGGCAGCCAGAGCCAGTTGCACTTCCTGCGGGTGCGCCATACCGATTTCATCTTCTCCGTCATCGGTGAGGAGATGGGCTTCCTGGGGACGCTTCTGGTGCTTGTCCTCCTGGCTGTGGTCCTGTTTCGCCTTCTCAGGGCGGCGGAGATAGCTCGTGACGCCTTCGGCCGGCTCATCGCTTGCGGAGTGGCCACGGTGATCCTCCTTCAGAGCGCAGTGAATATCGGAATGAACCTCGGTCTATTGCCCGTCACGGGCACACCTTTGCCCTTCATCAGCTATGGGGGCAGTTCACTGATCACCTTGCTCCTGGCAGAAGGACTGGTCCAGAGCGTGGTGATGAGGCATAGGAAGATCGAATTTTAAAGACGGATTTAACCGCCTGATAGCTTAGGAGGCTATAAAGCGGCGTCCCCACCATGCTTGATGCAGCACAGGTGGGGGCGAGGATCGCCTCTCTGGAGCAGGTGAAAGGGATCTTCGCCTTGCCCTGGAAGGGGAGCCTCAGGTGACTGGAAGAGAGACCATGGGAAGCAAGGTCGCTTTGATTAAAGGCGATGACCGCTATGAAAACGTGATCCGGGCCCTGGCCTTAATCGAGGGTGACGTCGATCTGGGCGATAGGAAGCATGTTCTCATCAAGCCCAATTTCGTATCCACCACCAGGCAGCTGGCGGCCACTCATGTGGATGCGGTGAGGGCTGTGCTCGACTGGTTGCGCTCCCGCTACGATGGCCCCATCACCATCGGCGAAGGGGCAGCGCTCTCGGATACCTTTGAGGGCTACCGCAACTTCGGCTATGTGGACATAGCTGAGGAGTATGGCGTCCGGCTGCTCGATCTCAATCGAGATAAATGGGTGCCTGTCCAGATCTACGACCGAAGGCTTGCCCCAATGCAAGTGCGCGTAGCTAAGACGGCCCTGGAGAGCGATCTCCGTATCTCCATCGGCCCGCCGAAAACCCATGACACGGTCATCATCACCGCCTCGTTGAAAAACATGGTCGTAGGGAGCCTGATCAGGGGCTCTGGAGGAGGGCCTGCTGAGGGGGTGGACCCTTCCGGGCTGGACGCCATCTCCAGGAGCGATAAATTCGCCATTCATCAGGGTTATCAGGCGATCAACCTCAACCTCTATGCTTTAGCCAAGCTCTTAGCGCCGCACCTCTCGGTGATAGATGGCTTCGTAGGGATGGAAGGGGAGGGGCCGGTGAACGGCGATCCGGTGGAGTTAGGGGTGGCTATCGCCAGCGCCGATTTCCTGGCCGCCGATGCCGTGGCTGTCAAGCTGATGGGCTTCGATCTGGACGAGATCGGGTATCTTCACTATTGTCAGTTGGGCGGCTTGGGAACGGGGGATTTACGGGAGATCGAGATCGTGGGCAATGCCACCCTGGAGGACTGTGCGAAGGAATTCCGGCCCCACCCCACTTATCGGCAGCAGCTGGGATGGCAGATACCCGATGTGGAGCGGTTTCTGTAAACGGAGGAGCGGGCATGAACACCGTCCGTGTGCGCTTTGCGCCAAGTCCAACCGGATATCTCCACGTTGGAGGAGCAAGGACGGCCCTTTTTAACTGGCTGTTCGCCCGCCACCACGGTGGGAAGTTCATCCTGCGCATCGAGGACACCGATCGCACCCGCTATCGGGAGGATGCCTTAGAGGACATCATGGAGGGCCTTCGCTGGCTGGGCTTGGATTGGGATGAGGGGCCGGAGGTGGGTGGGCCTTATGGCCCTTATTTCCAGTCTCAGCGGCTGCCTCTCTATCGAAAATACGCTCAACGGTTAGTGGATAGTGGCCACGCTTACTACTGCTACTGCAGCCCAGAGCGTCTGGAGCGAGTGCGCCAGGAGAAGCTGAGGCGCGGCGAGCCCGACCTCGGCTATGACCGCCATTGCCGCTATCTGACGGCTAAGGAACGCGCCGAGTACGAAGCCCAAGGCATCGTGCCCGTGGTGCGCTTCAAAGCTCCCCTGGAGGGGCAGACCACCTTCCACGATCTGATCCGCGGCGACATCGCCGTGGACAACAGCACCTTAGATGACTTCATCCTCCTCAAGTCCGATGGCTATCCCACCTATCACCTGGCTAATGTGGTCGATGACCACCTGATGGAGATAACCCACGTCATGCGGGCCGATGAATGGATCCCCTCCACCCCCCGCCATGTGCTGCTTTATCGGGCTTTCGGCTGGAAGCCTCCGGCCTTCGCTCACCTGCCCATCATCCTCGCCCCCGGAGGGAAGGGCAAGCTCAGCAAGCGCCACGGCGCCACCTCCCTTCTGGAGTTCCGCAGGCAGGGGTATCTGCCGGAGGCTATGATCAACTTCCTGGCCCTGATAGGCTGGGCCTACGACGGCAAGACGGAGCTTTTCACCCGTGAGGAGCTCATCGAGAAATTCGACCTATCTGGGGTGAACAAATCGCCCGCCGCTTTCTCCTACGAGAAACTGGAGTGGATGAACGGCGTCTACATCCGCCAATTGGAGCCCGACGAGTTAGCCGAGCGCCTGCTCCCCTTTCTCACTCGGGCTGGCCTGCCAGCCGACCTGACTACCGTGCGCCGCATCACTCCCCTGATCCAGGAGCGCATTAAGAAGTTGGCCGACGTGGTGGAGTGGACCGACTTTCTCTTCACCACTGAGCTCAGTTACGACCCCCAGCTCCTCATCGGCAAAGGCATGACCGCTGAGGAGTCCCTGGCTGCTCTGCGGAAAGCCCGGGAGATCCTGGCAGCCTTGCCCGATTTCAAGGAGGAGACCCTTGAGCGGGCCCTTCGCGGCCTGTTAGAGGAGCTGGGCCTTAAAGCTCGCCAGTTCTTCGGCATCGTCCGTGCGGCCGTCACGGGTAAGAAGGTTTCCCCTCCCCTCTTCGGGACGTTGAGCATCCTGGGGAGGGAAAGGGTTCTCAAGCGGCTGGACCGTGCAGAGGAGATTCTCAAGGGTTTAACGGGGAAGCAACACCTATGAGGGGTCACGGAATTGAGATCCATTTCCACTTGCTAAGAAAAGAGGAATATGATAAAATACGGATGCCACTGGGGGATCGTCTAGCGGTAGGACAGCGGACTCTGGATCCGTAAGCCGAGGTTCGAATCCTCGTCCCCCAGCCAATCGAAAGAGGCCCTCCCGCGGGAGGGCCTCTTTTTGGTCGGGGGCCGGAGGATCTCAGGGAGTGCGATAGGGGTGGCAGGGAAACGCGATCATCCCCCTTGTCCTTTCAGCTTCTTCTCGATCTTGGCCCAGGTGTCACGCAATGCCACGGTTCGATTGAACACCAACTTCCCATCGGTTGAATCCGGATCGACGCAGAAATAGCCATGCCTCTCAAACTGGAATCGGCTTCCGGGCTTGGCCCCTGCCAAACTGGGCTCAACGCGGCATGAGGTCAGAACCACCAGTGAGTTGGGATTCAGATTGGCGGTGAAATCCTCGCCCTCCTCCACATCGAACGGGTCGGGCTTAAGGAAAAGGCGATCATACAGGCGCACCTCGGCTTCGAGGGAGTGGGCAGCCGAGACCCAATGCAGCGTTCCCCTGACCTTGCGTCCATCTGGGGACCAGCCCCCTCGGGTCTTTGGGTCGTAGGTGCAATGCAATTCGACCACCTCGCCGTTTTGGTCTTTGACCACGTCGGTGCAGGTGATGTAGTAGGCATACCGCAGCCGCACCTCGCGGCCGGGAGCGAGACGGAACCATCCCTTCGGCGGATTCTCACGGAAATCGTCCCGCTCGATGTACAGCACGCGGGAGAAGGGGACCTTCCGCGTCCCCATACTGGGATCCTCGGGGTTGTTTATACATTCCATCTCCTCCACCAGGTCTTCTGGATAGTTATCGATGACCAGCTTGAGTGGACGCAGCACCGCGAAGCGGCGTGGAGCTCGCCTGTTCAAATCCTCGCGTACGCAGTGCTCGAGCAGGGCGATATCGACTACGCTCTCCTTCTTAGCCACCCCGATGCGCCTGCAGAAATCCCTAATGGCCTCCGGAGTGTAGCCCCTCCTCCGCAAGCCAGCGATGGTGGGCATCCGGGGGTCATCCCACCCATTGACGTACCCCTCCTCCACTAGCCGTCGAAGGTATCGCTTGCTCAGTACGGTGTAACTGAGGTTAAGGGGGGCGAACTCGATCTGCCGGGGATGGTAGATCCCCAATTGGTCGAGGAACCAGTTGTAGAGAGGGCGGTGGTCCTCGTACTCCAGCGTACAAATCGAATGGGTGATCCCTTCGATGGAATCGCATTGGCCGTGAGCCCAGTCGTAAGTGGGATAGATGCACCACTTATCCCCTGTCCTGTAGTGCTTGGCATGGATGATGCGGTACATGATCGGGTCTCTCAGATTCATGTTGCCGGAGCCCATATCGATCTTTGCCCGGAGGACGTGCTCGCCCTCCTTAAATTCGCCGGCCCGCATGCGCTCGAATAGCTCCAGATTCTCCTCAACGGAACGGTTGCGGTATGGGCTTTCCTTGCCCGGTTTGCCGAAGCTACCCCTGTACTCTTTAATCTCCTCCGGACTCAAGCTGTCGACATAGGCTTTGCCCTCTTTAATCAACTGTATAGCCCATTCGTAGAGCTGTTCGAAGTAATCGGATGCGTAGTATTCGCGATCCTCCCAATCGAAGCCGAGCCACCGGATATCCTCTTTAATCGCCTCCACGAATTTAGCCTCCTCGGTGGTGGGATTGGTGTCATCGAATCGCAGGTTGCAGAGGCCACCGAATTCCTTGGCGATCTCGAAGTTGAGGCAGATGGCTTTGGCATGCCCGATGTGCAGATAACCGTTCGGCTCCGGCGGAAACCGAGTATGAACTCGGGTATATCTCTTCGTCCTCAGGTCCTCCTTGATGATGTCTCGGATAAAATCAGAGGGCTGTTCCTTGCTTTTCCTCCCCATAGCTTTCCCTCCGCTTAGATAGGATAGCGATCGCTTTGGTCCAACCGGGCTCTGAGGGCTTCCTCGATCCGTTTGCTCCCAATCGTGATTTATTATACCATGCCATCTCGGCTCCGTCAATAAAAATCGATCCCCAATTGCCACCCATTTGCAAGCGGATAGAATATGTGATAGGATATAATCGCCGCTGAGGGATGACCTAAGCGGTAGGGCGGTGGACTTCGGCAGGCGGAGGTTCAGACCCTCTATTTCGATGTAAGGAAGAGAGCTATGAAAATTCGGAGAGCTTTCATCTCGCTGATGATCCTCGCTGGTTTGCTCGTCATTCCCTTTCATGCGGCCGCCGCTCCGGAGGAGCTGATCACGAACGGGGGTTTCGAAAAGACGGAAGCTTGGGTGATCGGGTCCACCCCTGTACCTGCTACCTACACCACCGAAAGGAGCCACTCAGGGAATCGCTCCATGCTGATGGGGATAGTCCCCTCGCTCCCTAACAGATTCAGCTACTCCTCCATTCGTCAGGTGGTCACCATACCCTCAAATGCTGTAGGTGTCACCCTCTCCTTCTGGTACTATCCGATATCCCAGGACACAGGCTTCGATTACCAGATGCTCGCCCTGCTCGATCCATCGGGTGTGCGCCCACTGGAGGTCCTCTGGCGAGCTAAGGAGAACGCCCAGACCTGGCAGCATAAGTCCTTCGACCTCACGCGTTACCGGGGCCAGACGATCACCGTTTACTTCAATGTGTTCAACGATGGATGCGGTTGCGGGACGACGGCCATGTACCTGGACGATGTCTCCCTGCATGTATGGTATGGGGCGACGCCCACCCCGACCCCGCTTCCCGTGATACGGTTCTGGGTGGATGAGAGCTCCATCACTCAAGGCGAGTGCACCAAACTGCATTGGCATGTGGAGAACGTATCAGCGATATATCTGGATGGAGCTCCCGTCACCGGCCCGGATGGGGAGCAGGAGGTCTGCCCTACCTCCACTACCACCTACACCCTGCATGTGGTCAAGTTAGATGGGAGCACGGAGGATAGAACGCTTACCGTCAGCGTAATGCCCCCCGGAGCCGCAACGCCGACACCTACCGAAACCTCCACACCGACCTCAACGCCGACCCCTACTGAAACCTCCACACCGACCTCAACCCCCACTGAAACCCTTACCCCTACCGAGACCTCGACCTCCACCTCAACACCTACGGAAACGCCCACCTCCACTCTGACGCCGACTGGGACGTTGACCCCAGTCCCCACGCCGACCGCCACTCCCGCGCCTACGGGGGTCCCTATGCCTGCCGTCCCTTATCCCCAATTTCCCAACAAGCTCCTCATCTTGGGATCGTTACATATCTTCCTCCTCGCCTCCCTCCTTGCTGTTGCCATCGTAGGTTTGCTCCGGTGGAGGTAAACCATATGGCTGCTGGCCAAGCCATCTTCAAGCGGCCGAGCAGCCTTTCCCAGGGCCGCTCCGGGCGGATTTTGTCCTTCGTTTGAGTTTTCGCCGGCTCTGGTGTATAATTGGAGCATTGGAAAACGGAGAGCGGGGGTAAGCATGAAGGTGATCCTGAGCCAAGATGTGAAGAACCTGGGCCGAGCAGGGGATATCAAAGAGGTAGCAGACGGCTACGCGCGTAACTTCTTAATACCTCGAGGTCTGGCCATATTGGCCACGCCTCAGGCGCTTGAACGGGCCCTCCAACAGCGGAAGGTCAAGGCCCGTCATCAGCGCAGGGCCGAGGAGGAGGCCAAAGCGCTTGCCGAGGCGTTGAGCCAGATCACATTGACCTTCAGGGTTAAGGCCGGCGAGAAGGACAGGCTGTATGGTTCCATCACCGCCGCCGAAATCGCCGCCGCCCTGACCGAGAAGGTAGGCCAGACCATCGATAGGCGCAACCTGAGGCTGGAGAAGCCTATCCGCGAGCTGGGCACCTATCGCATACCGATCAAGATCGGAGCTGGCTTGAAACCAGAGATCACCGTGATCGTTGAACGGGAGGAATAGAGATCGGAGTTAAGCAAAGATGGGAGAGCTCGGCCAATTGCTTCTGGAGAAGCGCCAGGAGAAAGGCCTATCGCTCGAGCAGGTGGAAAAAGCGACGAAGATCCGAGGCAAGCACATAAAGGCCCTGGAGGAAGGAGATTTCGCGGCCCTGCCCGAGCGGGTCTACGTCAAAGGGCTGCTGCGCAATTATGCTCTATATCTGGGCCTCGACCCCAAGGAGGTATGGGAGCTCTTCGAAAGGGAAGCGGAGGGTGCGGCCGAGGGAGAAATGGCCAAGCCATCGGCTTTCAGGCCTATGAATATCCCCTTAGCCCCTCCTTCTTGGTTGACGCCCGGCCTGTTGATGGCCATTCTGCTCGGTGTAGCCCTCTTAGCCTTTGGAGCTTGGGCCGCATATCGGTACCTTCCCCCCTTGCTGCCGACCATCAGAGGCGAGGCTCCCATTACCCCTCTGGCAACCGCATCTAAGGTCCCCTCCGCCCCCACGTCCACGCCGTTGCCGACCCATACCTTTACCTTCACCCCCATGCCCACCCCCAGCCTTACCCCTGTGCCCACCATCACTCCCACATCGACGAAGCCCCTTTACGGCGTGGAGGTCAGGCTGAGGGTGGTGGAAAGGAGCTGGCTGCGGGTCACCGTTGACGGCAGGGTGGAGTTCGAGGGCATTCTGGAAAAGGGCGCCCAACGCACCTGGAGGGGGGACAGCGTGGCCTTGCGTTGCGGCAACGCCGGCGGTGTGGAGGTCACCGTCAATGGTGAGGATTTGGGGTTATTAGGAGAACGAGGCCAGGTGGTGGAGTTGAAATGGACTAAATCGGAATAGATGATCCGGTTAGAAGGGGGTTACTATGGAGAAGCGGAGGCCATTCAAGGAGTTAGAGGAAGCAGTGGAAGAGCTGAGGCGAGAGGCACAGCGTATCCATGAGCTGGTTTGGGGTCGCCGGTGGGCTCCACCTTGGAGGTGGCGCGAAGGGAGGGAATGGAGGCCGCCTTTGGACCTCTACGATCAGGAAGACAAACTCGTTGCAGAGGTCGAGCTGCCTGGGGTGGACGAAGATACCATCGAGGTGTCCATAATCGGCGGCACCCTCTCCATCAAAGCGGAGCGCAAGGCGCCCGAGATCAGAGAAGAGGACTACTATTGCTGTGAGCGCCCTGCGGGTAGCTTCCGGAGGGATATCCAGCTCCCTGTGGAAGTGGATGTGGGCAAGGTCGAAGCCGACTACAAAAACGGCATCCTGAGGATCACCCTCCCTAAGGCGCCTGCCATCAAGCCCAAGAGGGTTAAGATCACCATTAAATAGATGATCAGAGCCCTATCGAAGCGAGGGTGGTAGGATGCGCAAGCTGATCATCATCGGCTTGGGGCCGGCAGGGCTCTCGGCTGCCATCTACGCCGCCCGAGCGAGGCTTCAGCCCTTGGTCATCGGGAGGGCCCTGGGAGGACAGGCCGCCCTGACCGAGAGGATAGAGAATTACCCCGGCTTCCCCGAAGGGATCCAGGGGATGGAGTTGGCCCGCTTGATGCAAGAACAGGCCGAGCACTTCGGTGCCGAGATAAAGATGGACGAAGTAAAGGAGGTGAAATTCTCCTCCTCGCCCTTCATCGTGAGAACCTATGATCGCGAATACCAGACCAAGGCCCTGATCATCGCCACTGGGGCGTCGCCGAGGAAATTGAAGGTGCCCGGCGAGGAGGAATTGACCGGAAAGGGAGTCTCTTACTGCGCTACTTGTGACGGCTTCTTCTACCGGGACCGGACGGTGGCCGTGATCGGCGGGGGGAACGCGGCCATCGATGATGCCCTCTTTCTCACCAAATTCGCCCGCCAAGTCCACGTCGTCCACCGCCGTAATAGGTTGCGGGCCGACCGCATCCTGCAAGAGCGCGCCTTCGCCAACAAGAAGATAAAGTTCGTCTGGGATTCGGTGGTGACCGAGATTCTGGGCCAGGAGAAAGTGACCGGCTTGGCCTTAAAGAATGTGAAATCCGGCGAGAGGACAGAACTGGCGGTGGATGGGGTCTTCGTCGCCATTGGCCAGATCCCTAACACAGAGCTCTTCAAGGGCCAGCTGGAGCTGGATGAGAAAGGTTACATCGTCACCGACAGGGCCATGCACACCAGCGTCGAGGGAGTCTTCGCCGCCGGCGATGTCCAGGAGCGTGTCCTCCAGCAGGTAGCCACTGCAGTCGGGACGGGAGCCATCGCTGCCATGGAGGCGGAGAAGTTCATCGCTGCTTTGGAGGGGAGAGCATATCCATAACAGGAGCGAAGCAAGTTTACCCCTGCACCGGTAGAGTTGTTGCACAATTGACTGATTGGCTCCAAAAGGGCGATTTTCTCCTATGAAGGCCAAACCCATGGGGTGACCTGGCCTCCGAGATCGCTTCGCGGGGGACAAAAGTTCCCAAAGTTTAGGCGATTCCGGGATTGGTTTCAGGTCTGTCTACTGATGAGCTCGCTCGCTGCTCGCCGGGGTGATGAGCTCGCTCGCTGCTGGCTGGAGTGAATGAGTTTTGCCAACTTACCGCGAGCGAGCTCATCAGGTGAAGGGGTTTTGCCAACCTACCGCGAGCCCTGTGGAATAAACTCTATTCCACAGGGCGAGCGAGCTCATCATCAATTGTGCAACAACTCTAGTTCACCTTGCATAGACCAAGGTCCGGCCCAGGTGATCCTCACCTGGGCTAATTTTCCCCGCCAATCGCCCTCGTCCTTGAAGAAGACCAGCTTGTTGGTCCTGGTTCGACCCTTCCATTTCCCTTTGTGTTTCTCCTCCACCAGGACTTCCACCGTCTTCCCCAATAGACGACGGTTGATCTCCCCAGCTATTTCCTCCTGGAGCTCCTCCACGAGCCTGCGACGGCGTTCCTTCTCCTCCAAGGGGACGTCGTCAGGGAGTCTGGCAGCAGGGGTGCCAGGGCGAGGTGAAAAGGCGGCCACGTGAACCGTATCGAACTTCAGCTCCTCCAGCAGCCGATAGGTGTTCATAAACTGCTCCTCGGTCTCGCCGGGGAAGCCCACGATGACATCCGTGGCCAGATAGACATTGGGGATGCGCTGGCGGATCCTGTCCACCAGCTGGCGGTATCGAGCTATGGTGTAACCTCGCGCCATGCGCTTGAGGATCAGATCGTCGCCTGATTGGACGGGTATCTCGATGTGCTCGCAGACCTTAGGAAGGGCGGCCACGGCTTCGATGATCCTGTCGGTCATATCTGCGGGATGAGAAGGCAGAAAGCGAATCCGCCAAAGCCCCTTGATCTCATGCACAGCCTCTAATAGATCGGCCAAGTCCGGCTGGCCGGGCAGATCGCGGCCATAGGTGTCCACGTTCTGACCCAGCAGTGTCACCTCCCTTGCCCCACGGGCCACTAAGTCCTTAACCTCCTCCACAACCTCGCCTATGGGCCGGCTCCTCTCCCTGCCTCGCCTGAGCCGCACGATGCAGAAGGTGCAGGAGCGGTTACAGCCCCGAATGACGGGGACATAGCAGGATACTGGAAGCTGGAAGCTGGAGGCTGGAAGCTGGGAACTGGAAGTTGGGTGGCGGCTTTTGACGAATTCGATAAGCCCCTTCACATCGGAGGGCTTAAGGAAGACATCCACGTAGGGGAAGCGCTCTCGTAAAGCGGGGATATCGTCGCTAACGAAGCAGCCCATCACGGCGATGATGGCCTCAGGGCGCTTCTTCTTGAGGGGCTTGAGGGAGCTGAGGCGGCCTACGACCCTGTCCTCGGCGCTCTGGCGCACCACACAGGTGTTCAAAACGACGATGTCAGCCTCTTCGGCCCTCCTCGTGGGGAGGTAACCCATCCTCTCCAGCTCCTCGGCCGCCCGCCGCGAGTCGGCGGTGTTCATCTGACAGCCTATCGTCCAGATGTAATAGTATTTCACCGTAAATTCGTTCCTCGTAGATTCGTTTATCCGTTACCTATCCGTTGACCGATCTCCCGTGCCACCACCAGTCCCGAGGCGGAGGCTTGCACCAGGCTGCGAGTGATGCCCGCCCCGTCGCCGGCAGCGAAGAGGTTCTCCACCTCCGTCTCCAAGGATTTGCTCAGCTTCAAGCGAGAGGAGTAGTATTTGACCTCCACACCATAGAGGAGGGTGTGGCGGGAGTTGACGCCGGGGGCTATCTTATCCAGGGCCTCGAGCATCTCCAGGATGTTGACCACATAGCGGTAGGGCAGGACCAGGTTCAGGTCACCGGGGGTGGCTTCCCTGAGGGTGGGCTTGACGATGCTGCGCGCCAGACGTTCCTTAGTGGAACGCCTCCCCTGCCTCAGATCGCCCAGGCGTTGGACGATGATGCCTCCGCTCAGGAGGTTAGCCAGGCTGGCGATGTACTTGCCATAGCGAATAGGCTCCTTGAAAGGCTCGGTGAATGTCTTGCTCACCAGGATGGCGAAGTTGGTGTTGGGCGTCCGCCGATCGGCGTAGCTGTGGCCGTTAACGGTCATCACATCGCCGGCCCACTCGGCCACCACCTCGCCATAAGGGCACATGCAGAACGTGCGCACTTTGTCGTCAAAAGCCCGCGAATAGTAATGCAACTTGGGTTCGTAAACGATGTCGGTCAAGGGGGCGAGCACTTCGGCTGGCACCTCCACTCGCACGCCGATATCCACGGGATTGCGCGTGAGGGAGAGCCCTAGCCTTTGGGCCACCTCTTTCAGCCAATCCGCTCCCTCCCGTCCAGGGGCCACCACCACGTACTCCCCCTCGATGACCTCCCCATCGGCCGTCTCCACGCCCCTGGCTCGGCCGTTATCGACCAGGATCATCTCCACCTTGGCCCTGGTCCTCACCTCCACGCCCCTGGACAGCAATTCGTCCCGCATGGCCCGCATGACCTCCCCGCTCCTCCCTGTGCCCATGTGGCGGATGGGCACGGAGATAAACCTGAGGCCAGCCAGGGCTGCCCGCTTCTCCAGCCCCTCGATCTCATCGGTGTTGGTGCCGTAGATAGGCCCCGTAGCGCCGAACCGGACGAAGGTCTCGTCAACGCGCTGGATGAGCTCGCTCACCTCCTCCTCGCTCAGGAGATCCGTCAGCCAGCCGCCCACCGCCGGCGAGAGGGTCAATTTGCCGTCCGAGAAGGCGCCGGCCCCTCCCCAGCCGCAGAGCAGCATACAAGGGTTACAGTGTGCACAACCCTTGCCGAGCTCACGGGCAGGGCAGTGCCTCTTCTCGATGTCCGGCCCTTTCTCCAGCATCAGGATATTCAATCCCTCGTGCTTTGACAGCTCCAGGGCGGCGAAAATCCCCGCCGGCCCTGCCCCGACGATGATGACATCGTAGCGATTTCGTGACATCGATTCCCTAACCCTTCCTAATCCCCAGATGTTACGGATCTAGATTTGCGAATTCGGTATCGTCCTGGCTCCACAACCACGAAGCGGTTGCGCGATTCGATCTCTGTGTGTTCCTCGAGCAATCTGCGTAGCTCTTGATGGACCGCATCCACGCTCAGCGGATCGATACGTAGCGAAATAACACCGCTGTGCTGGCGGTGGACAAGAAAGACAAGGGCCCCAAAGCCCTTATCTCGCGTAATCAAAAGGCGCTGTTCCCTGTAAGCGTAGCGGAGCAGTTCCTCATCCGATGCTCTTGCCAGCCCCGCGTCTTTGGCCCGGAGCACATTGTAATTCGATACGTTGTCATGAGCAACCTTCCTCGTTCATCCGCAATAAGCCTGAGGAAAGCTCAAGGACCTCCAATACCCCTGGCACTGCCTTAATCCTGCGCCAGGATTTCCTTGAGCGCCCTCTCGTAAATCTGGTAGGCGCGGTGGCCGAAGAGGACAAAGCGCACTAACTCGATGTCAGGGTGGGACTTGAGGTAGTCTATGACCGTTCGCAGGGCGATAGGAGCTGCCTCCTCCATAGGATAGCCATAGGCGCCGGTGCTGATGGAGGGGAAGGCGACGGAGCGGATGTTATTCTCCGAGGCCACCTCTAAGCTGCGACGGTAGGCGCTGGCCAGCAGCTCCGCCGCCCGCTCAGGCCCTTCCCGGTGGTAAACCGGCCCCACGGCGTGGATGACGTATTTCGCCTTAAGTCGATAGCCTTTGGTGATCTTGGCGTCGCCGGTTCGGCAGCCGCCTAAGGTGCGGCACTCCTCCAGAAGCTCAGGCCCGGCCGCTCGGTGGATGGCTCCGTCCACCCCTCCGCCACCCAGCAATGTGGGATTGGCCGCATTGACGATGGCCTCGGTGTCCTGCTCCGTGATGTCCCCCTCGACGAGCTCCAGCCGCGATTTGTTGATGGTCACTTGCATAATTTCCTCCTTCGGCTCTTTAACTTGACCCGCTGAGGTCATTGCCCTTACCTCCCTTCCTCATTCAACACCCTCCTCAATATCTGCCCTGTATACGACTCCTCCACCTGGGCCACCTCCTCCGGGGTCCCCTCGGCGACGATGTAGCCTCCCTCGTCCCCTCCCTCCGGGCCCAGGTCGATGATCCAATCGGCCACCTTGATGATGTCCGGGTGGTGCTCGATGATGACCACGGTGTTCCCTCTGTCCACCAAGCGGTTAAGAACTCTGATCAGCTTGTCCACGTCGGCGGCATGCAGGCCCACGCTGGGTTCGTCCAGGATGTAGAGCGTGTGGCCGGTGGGCTTCTTGGAGAGCTCGCGGCTGAGTTTGATCCTCTGGGCCTCCCCGCCGGAGAGGGTAGGGGATGGTTGCCCTAACCTGATGTAGCCCAAGCCCACATCCTGAAGGGTCTTCAATTTGCGCTTGATCTTGGGTATATTGGCGAAGAACTCCATAGCCTCGTCCACGGTCATATCTAACACATCGGCGATATTCTTCCCCTTGTAGCGGATCTGGAGGGTCTCTCGGTTGTAACGCTTGCCCTTGCATACATCGCATTTGATGTAGATGTCGGGCAGGAATTGCATCTCGATCTTGATCGTCCCTTGGCCCTCACAGGCCTCACATCGGCCGCCCTTGACGTTGAAGGAGAACCTGCCCGGCGCGTAGCCCCGTATCTTGGACTCGGGCAGACTGGCGAATAGCTCCCGGATGGGGGTGAAGACGTTGGTGTAGGTGGCTGGGTTAGAGCGAGGCGTCCTCCCGATGGGCGATTGGTCGATATTGATTACCTTGTTGATGTTCTCCGCTCCCAGGACGGCGTCGTGGCGGCCGGGCTTCTCACGGGCGTGGTGGAGGATCTGAGCCAATCGCCTGTAGAGCGTCTCCACAATCAAAGTGCTCTTCCCTGAGCCGGAGACCCCAGTGATGCAGACGAACTTCCCTAAGGGGATGCGCACGTCGATGTGCTTGAGATTGTGCTCCGCCGCCCCCTTGATCACGATCTCCTTTCCGTTGCCCGGGCGTCGCATGCTGGGGATGGGGATACGCCGCCTCTTAGCTAAGTAATCGCCTGTGATGGAGCGAGGGCAGGCTATGACATCCTCCAATGTCCCAGCGACCACTACCTCTCCTCCCTGCTCGCCGGCCCCCGGCCCCAGATCGACGATGTAGTCGGCAGCGCGGATGGTGGATTCGTCGTGCTCGACCACCAGGATGGTGTTGCCCAGGTCGCGCATCCCCTTTAGGGTGCGGATAAGGCGGGCGGTATCCCTCTGATGCAGGCCTATAGTGGGTTCGTCTAAGACGTAAAGCACCCCCGTTAGCTGGGAGCCGATCTGGGTGGCCAGCCTGATGCGCTCGGCCTCCCCGCCGGATAGGGTGGAGGCCGTGCGGTCTAAGGTCAAATAATCCAGCCCCACATTGACCATGAAGGTCAGGCGATCACGTATCTCCTTCAGGATCCGGCTGCCGATGGTGCGCTGCCGCTCGGTGAGCTTAAGCGGAAGCTCCTCAAAGAACCGCAGAGCCTCGGCCACCGACATGGAGCTCACCTCAGCGATGTTCTTGCCTGCTATGGTGACGGCTAAGGCCTCGGGTTTGAGGCGGGTTCCCTTGCAGGCCGGACAGGGGCGGTGGGCCATATAGCCCTCGATCTTGCCTCGGATGTAATCCGAACTGGTCTCCTCGTAGCGCCGCTTAAGATTGGGGATGACCCCTTCGAAAGTGGTCATGTAGTGCCGCCATCCCCCACGGCGGTGGCGATAGCTCAGCGGGATCCTCTCCTCCCTGTTGCCGTAAAGCAGGATATTCAACTGCTCTTCGGTCAGCTCCCTCACAGGGACGTCCATAGGGATGCCGAAGTGCTCGCAGGCCGCCTTTAGCAGCCTGGCATAGTAGCCATCGCTGTGTCGCGATCCGTTCCAAGGCTCGATGGCCCCCTCAGCCAGGGTCAGCTCCTTGTTGGGGATGACCAGGTCGGGATCGATCTCCAAACGGACGCCTAACCCCTGGCAGACTGGGCAGGCCCCATGGGGGCTGTTGAAGGAGAAGGTGCGCGGCTCGATCTCGCCTATGGATATCCCACAGTAAGGACAGGCGAAGTGCTCAGAGAAGATGAGGTCCTCCCCTCGGGAGACGTTGTTGACGATCATCACCCCATCGCCCAACCTCAGGGCCGTCTCCACCGAATCCGCCAGCCGGGAGCGATCCATCTCTTCCCTGATGATCAGCCTGTCCACTACCGCCTCGATGGTGTGCAACTTGTAGCGGTCCAGTTCTATCTCCTCATCCACGTCGTAGATCTCGCCATCCACACGCACCCTGACAAACCCCGCCCTGCGCACATCCTCGAAAACTCTGCGGTGGTGGCCTTTGCGATCCTTGATAAGGGGAGCCAGGATCATGATGCGGCTCCCTTCAGGGAGATTCAGGATAGCGTCCACCATCTGTTGGGACGTCTGTTGGGTGATCTCCCGCCCGCATTGGGGGCAGTGGGGCACACCGATGCGGGCGTAGAGGAGGCGCAGGTAGTCGTAGATCTCGGTCACCGTGCCCACAGTGGAGCGGGGGTTGTGGCTGGCCCCCCTCTGATCGATGGCGATGGCCGGCGAGAGCCCCTCGATCTGGTCCACATCGGGCTTCTCCATCTGCCCCAGGAACTGGCGCGCATAGGCGGAGAGGGATTCGACGTAGCGGCGCTGCCCCTCGGCGTAAATGGTATCGAAGGCGAGGGAGGACTTTCCTGAGCCGGAGATGCCAGTGATGACGATGAGCTTGTTGCGGGGCATCTCCACAGTTATATTTTTGAGATTGTGTTCTCGTGCCCCTCGCACGATGAGCTTATCCTGGCCCATAGTCCACACCTGTAGGTCACAGAAGGAGATGTAAGTTCAATCCGCTCTGCCGTAGTGTTCCTCGTAGAACTCCCTGACCTCCTCGGGCGAAGGGATAGTGCACTTCCTCCAGACCTCGATCACCGGCCGCAGTTCCTCCTCGCCCTTCTGCCCGCTGAAGAGTTTCTGTAGGAATTCCGTCCGCTCCGCCACATCCCGCTTCCAGAATTCGATGATCTCCTCCGGCGAATAAAAACGCAATGGATTGAACCGCCTGCGGAAGTCGGCCATCCCGTGCACCTCTTCCAGCTCCTTAGGGTCGGGGATCAAGTAGCCGAAGGCCGGATGCTCAAGCCAGTTCTTGATCTTGCGGTGCTCCACCAGGTCAAGGAGCTTTTTAGAGTCCTCCACTGTGATCTTCTCACCCTGACCTACGTAGCGCGGATTGCCATGGGCGTCCAACTCGGGCTGGCCGGTGGCCTGGTCGATTCTGATGATGGGTTGGCCGTTCTTATCCAGCCTTCGTATCTGGTTGCCGTCGAGGTCGTACTCGCCCACGTAGCCCGTGTTAATGATGCAGAAGACCAGCTTCCCATCGAGTCCCAGGCCCATGTCCGTGTACATCTTCAGCTTAGCTAAGGCCTGGTGGGCCTGCTCTCGGGCCATGAAGTCAGTGGCGGCATAGGAGCGGACGCGGGTGCCTGGTATCTTGCCCCCCACGGCCGAGGTGATGATGGATTCGCAGGCCGAGTCGAGGGCCACGGCCATTACCGGATCGGTGACGCGGAAAACGGGCTCCATCACATCGAAACGCCGGAAGGTGAGGACCTCCGTCTTAAGCCACTTCTCCAGGCCGGGCTTCCAGTCGGGATTCACATCGGAGAATTTGAAGACGAAGCGCCCATTGGTGGTGCCAGACTTCTGATAACAGGTGCACTGCAGCGATCCGATCTCCTGGCCGGGGATGGGGCGGGGCACCTTGACCTTATGGCCGGCGATCTCCTCCATCCTGTACTCGACGCCCTCACAATCGATGTTCTGGGCCAGCACAATGGGGCGTAGGCCATCGGGATCGACCTGCTTGGACTTCATCAGGCCAGGCCATTCAGGACGCCCGGGCACCAAACCTTCGCTCTTAGCATAGGAAGCGGCCTCCAGGCCGATGATTCGACACTTGATGACCCTGCCGTTCGCATCGGTGATGGGCTTGCCCAAACAGGCGTCGTCTTGCTGGAGTGCGGGCCCGACGGAGAGGGTGGTCTTGCCTGTGCCGGAGAGCCCTTTGAGGAGGCGATCCCCGGTGGCGCCAGCATGGTAGGAGATGAGCCCATCCGATTCGCCGCGGTTCCACACCATGGTCAGGTTGGGCTTCTTGTACGCCCCGCCGAAGTAGTCCACCCTCAGGCTCATCACGCGGCGGATATCCTCATCCATGCGCGTCAGATCGTAGAGGGTCAATGGCTCCTCAGGGTCGAACTCCGGCCAGAACCCATGGATCTCGGCGATGATATCATCGGGAAGCCTCTCCTGAACGATGTAATTCCAGCAGTGGATCTTCATCCCCTCCTCCGGCGGATAAATCATCTTCAGGCCCATCCACCCCATGTAGGCGCTATGCGGGTTTTCGAGGCTGATGATGATGCGAAGGCCGGTCTTGTAATCTGCTTCGCCCTGGATGCCCTCCTGAACCAGTACCTTGCAGCGCTTCAAATAGCCTTTGACCACTCGGTAGAGCCTCAGGCCGATCCCCTTATCGAATTCACGCTGGCCCTTGCCCAGCCTGTAGCCCTCTGGGATCATGTAGAAAACGCGATCGGGCCTGCGGCCAGGCTGAGTCGAGGCGAATAGGTACTGCCCATCCCTGGTGATCACATAGTACGGCTTCAGATACTCGATGAAGAATTCATCATCCGGGTTGAGGACGACGTTCTTGGGATCCAATTCGAGGTCCTCGTCGATTTTAAGCATGGGCAACCTCCCTCGATGGTCACCGCAAAATGCGACTCTGCGTATGGCTAATCTAAAAATTATAGCACGGGCAGGGGATTCGAGCAAGCACCTCGGCGTCCCTCGGGCTGCGTTTTCTTCGATTTCACATGGCTAAGGTGGGAATCGTCACACTCCGCATTCTGAGGGACCACTTCGGGTTGGAGGCCTCACGGGAATGTTGAGGGCTTGGCGACGACAATGACCCGATGGCTGATGCCGGTGTAGGGCCAGCAGGTGACCAAGGTGAGCCGTTCTTCGGGGAAGGGGCCGATCCACTTGGCGTTCTCTCTCCTCTTCTCCTCCGAGACACCTTCCTCCCGCAGGATCATCTTCTTCTCCACGGTGTAGCGGTACTCCACATCTCCCACGTACAGGAGGACCTCATCACCGGGTTCCAGGTCCACTAAGCGGCGGAAAACCTCGCCTTTGACGTTGTGATGGCCTGAGATGACGATGTTTCCCCCGTGGCCTGGGTAGGCTGAGCCTTTATGGAAGCCAGCAGCGTAGTCGGCCGTCTCCCACACGGTCATCGGCCCCCTCTTGCCCTGCACCGTCTTCCAGCTGACCTCGACCACCTTGGCGTCCAGGCCTATGGCTGGGATCACGATTCGGGTGGGTGGGCCTTCAGCTCGAAGGCGAGCTGAAGCAGGAGTGGGAAGGGAAGGGGTAGGGGTGGGTGTTGGTGAAGGCGTGGCTGTGAATCGGGCTGTCGGGGCAGGAGTGAAGGTGGGGCAAAGGGTGGGGGAGG
>Ga0190286_1000319_pt1 | contig 20929 bp, 19 predicted proteins | sample 48691834_MG_FD_183241 | JGI IMG/M metagenome (GOLD analysis project Ga0190286, IMG submission 183241) | Hydrothermal vent microbial mat bacterial communities from Southern Trench, Guaymas Basin, Mexico - 4869-18-3-4_MG | ecosystem: Environmental > Aquatic > Marine > Hydrothermal vents >... | reverse complement strand
CCCATCAACAAAGAGGGGCCGCGGTGCCAGAGTGGTGATTGGGCGGGTCTCGAAAACCCGTGGCCCACGGGCCTCAGGGGTTCGAATCCCCTCCGCGGCGCCATCTCAACGATGATGGATGTGGGATTCATAATCTTCTTAATAGAAGCCTTCCGGCTTCGGTGTGATATGGATAGGATACTCGGTGGACTGCTGTCTCTCTCAATTCACGCCGCCCTTATGGATTATGGGTATAGGAGGGCGAGGAGAGAGTTCGTCAGGAGCCTCGCCTTCATCTACCGGGAGATAGGCGTCGACCTCTTCACCGGTGAGGATGTCGATGAGGCCTTGAGGAGGCTCCTCGAAGTCTTCAATGAGGAGGGGAGCGCTGGGAGATTCTCCTATGAGCGCCTCGACGGGGATCGGATTCTGCTGAGGGTGGAGCGATGCCGATTCGCCGATGTAGGCCATCCAATACTGATGAGGATGGGGGAGGTGACATGCCCCTGGGGAGTCATCGTGGCGGCGGTTTTGGAGATGAAGACGGGGAGGAAGACGGAGCTGGAGACGAGGCTTAAAGATGATGGAGCTGAAACCCTCATACGCCTAATCTAACTCGTCCACGGCGGGATCGAATTAAAAAAGGTGAGGGCTACTCCCTCTTCGGCCTCCGCACCACGGCTGGGGGCGGCAGCTTGATCTTCGACTTTATGAAATCGAAGCGTTGTCGTCTATTCATCTTCGCCAATTCCTCGGCATACTCCTCCTGAATCCTCTTCAACTGAACATAGATGTAGAGGGCGTCGTAGATGAAGAAGCCCCTCTCCAAGGCCTCATAGTCATCCTCAACGAGATACATCGCCCCAGAGGCTATGGCCTCCAGACCCCTGGCCTCAGGAGCCTTATCGATGTCGGCGGCCACATCTGCTGCGTGGATGATCTTAGCCATATCCCTAACCCAGGGGTCGTCGACGCCATACTTCTCGATGATCACCTCGAAGGTGCATTTATTGTCCTTATGACCCAGCTCGAAGTCGGCCCCTGGGAAGTCGAAGGGTATCCCCATATCAGGCGTCGGCAGGGGGCCAGGCCAGGGGACGAAGATGAACTCGGCATCCTCATCGATGAACTTGCTGATCAGCCAGGGGCAGGCGACTCGATCTACATGGACATGCTCCCTCGTAACCCACCTCACAACATCCACCGCACATCATGGGTCTCCAATCCTCATAAACCCTTAGCCTGAAGAGGCATCCTTATTAGATACCATAACAGCCCAATAACACCAAAAGAGGGAGGGAGAACCATGTCTCAGAGGGGAGTTAAGCTGCTGCCGAGATACTACCTCGTAGTCTCAGGCATCGGCCTGAGCAGAGCCTCACCGATAAACGCCTTCGACAAGGCCCTAAAGGATGCTGGAATCCACAACCTAAACCTCGTAGAAGTCTCATCAATACTACCCCAAGACATAGAGGAGCTGGAATTCAGGAGTCGAGAGGAGCTCCAAGCCTACTTCAAGCCAGGGGAGATCATCCACGTCGTCATGGCTAAGAGGCTTAGCGACGGAGGGGAATGCATAGCAGCAGGCCTAATGTGGGGAGAAGGCCAAAACAGCCATGGATACGTCATAGAGCAAACCCTAACGGCGCCGAGGGATGAAGACCTGGAGAGATTGAAACTGAGGCTGCTTGAGAGGCTGAAAACCTGCTTCAAAGAGGGAATCGAGATCAGGGGAATAACCGTAAAGGAGGAGCGCCACAGGATCACAGCGGCCAGAATACCGGAGAAAACCTATGGATGCGCCGTAACAGCCCTCATACTATGCTAATATTTACCCTCTTCTTACAAGATTTCTACCATATAACATTAATGCTACTCCTAATATCAGCCCTATAAGTATTACCACCATATTGTTCATAACTAAACCGCCTATATAAAATGCGAATATAAGGATCATAAATCCAATTATGACCAATATAACTCCGCCTAATACTTGAAGGAAGCCCACAATTAAAAGAGATTTCTTGATGTTTAAAAATTTTCAATTAAAGGATTACGTACAAAGTAATTTTAATAGGTTAATATCACAACCCTTGAGATGACCCGAGATGATCTGGCTCAGCGAGGAGGATAAACGGATTCTCGACGAGATGATGGGAGAGGTCTCCAAGGATGAGATGCTGGGTAATTGGAGGCGTTTCATGGAGTTCACACCCATCCCATCGGGGAGCCCCCAGGAGCGTGAGGCCATAGGATTCATCAAGGAGCGGTTGGAGGACTATGGCCTTGAGCCCCAGCTCTACTGGTTTTATGGCTATGTCAGCGAGCTGAAGTATGCCAGGCTACGGGTTCTCTCACCCATCGAGATGGAGGTTCAGTGCACCCCCTACAGGCAGGTTGGCTCCACAGGCCCTGAGGGCATAGAGGGCGATGTCATCTACATCTCTCCGGAGGAGATTGGGAAGGTTGACTGCCGAGATAAGATCGTCCTGGCCGAGCAGAGGGTGGCCGGAGAGTGGATGGGGCTGAGAGACGGCCTATTGTTGAAGCTTCAGCGTATGGGGGTTAAGGGCCTCATAGTCATCGAACAGGACAGCTATATGCCGACGGTCTGCCATCAGAGAGCCGACTTCTCCGTCTCCGGCAACCCCACACCGGACAACATCGACAGAATTCAGAGCATACCGGCGATAGTCCACGTCTCAAACAGGGATGGAGAACTCCTGAAGACCCTGGCCAAGGGCGGCGGGATGAGGGTTCACATAGTCTCCATCGTCGAGACCGAGTGGAGGAAGCTGCCGATCCTAACGGCTGAGATAAAGGGCGTAAAAGACCCTGAACGCTTCCTATTGGTTCACGGCCATGTTGATACGCCTCCCTTCTCCCCAGGGGTGACGGACAACGCCTCAGGGGTCACGGCGATGCTGGAGTTGGCGAGGATAATCAACAAGTATAGAGAGCATCTACGCCGAAGCGTCCGCTTCGCCTTCTGGACAGGCCATGAGATAGGACGCTACGCCGGATCGACGTGGTATAATGACAACTTCTGGTTCGACCTCCGATACCGATGTATAGGATGTTTGAACGTCGACTCCCCAGGGGCTGAGGGAGCCACAACCTATAGGGCTGTTGGCATAGGGGAGTTGGAGGAGCTGTCGAAGGAGAGCATTAAGGCTGTGAGGGGGATCGAGGTCGAGGAGCGTCGATGGCCGACGAGGGCTGGGGACAGCAGCTTCTGGGGGACGGGTCTGCCTCAGACCATCGTCGTCTCAGCCAGGCCGAAAGACCTCTACGACCCCTTCGTAAACTACTCCGGCGGGGGATGGTGGTGGCACACACCCTATGCGACGATGGAGCATGGCGACGTCGACATCCTAGCGATGGATGTGAAGGTGAACCTTAACTTCATCTGGAGGATGACGAACTGCCCAATACTGCCTTTGAGCTTCGTCCCCTACGCCGATGAGATGGTCAAAATCCTGAGGGATATGCAGCAGAAGGCTGAGAAGGTGAAGCCCTACTTCAACATCGAACCAGTCATAAGGCGGGCTGAGGAGTTCAGGGAGCTGGCAGTGAAGCTGGAGGAGGCGGCCAAGAGGCTGGTGGAGAGGGGACTCCCCGAAGAGGAGGTGGAGCTCCTAAACCACTGCCTCATGTGGGTCTCAAGGCACATCAACCCCGTGGCGCATTCAAACGCTGAGAAGACGGAGCAGATGTCGATGGAATACTTCGGCAGAGTCCCCTTCCAGAGGATATATGATGTTATAAAGCTGGCGGAGATGACGCTCCCCTATTCGCATGAGTTCCATCTATTGAGGACGAAGCTTTTGAGGCAGAGGAACTACGTTGAGGACGGCTTCTACCAGGCCAACATGCTGATAAGGGAGACCCTGAAACAACTCGGCCTCCCCTAACCATCTATTTTCAAAATGGACATCGACACCTTTAGGGTCGGCCTCATCCTCACGGAGCGATGCAACATCGCCTGCGCCCACTGCTGGCTCAGCTCAGGGCCGGAGAGACGCAAGTCGATGAGAGTTGAGGATGCCCTGAGATACGTCGAAGAGGCGGCTGAGCTTCCCGGGATGGAGTGGATCAGCGTCACAGGGGGAGAACCCTTCCTCCTCTACGATGAGATGCTCCGCATCATCAGACACGCCTCAGAGCTGGGTTTGAAGACGGAATGCGTAACCAACTGTTATTGGGCAACATCCCGAGAGGAGGCTGAGGAGAAGCTTAGAAAACTCGTGGAGGCAGGTTTGGATGTCATCAACATCAGCGTCGACGACTTCCACCAACGATTCATCCCCTTCGAGAGGGTGGAGAACTGCTATGAGGCAGCTAAGAGGCTGGGACTGAAGATTGTCATCCAATCGGTTTACAGTCGAGGGAGCAGGCTGAGACTCGAAGAGATCATCAGACGCCTTGGGGAGGAGGGCATAAGGGTTTTAGGCCGAAGGCCGAGGGGAAAAGCCCTATACGCCATCGCCATGGAGTCCGGCTTCATACCAATAGGCCGGGGGGCGGAGATACCACGTGAGGAGTGGCCCCTGGGAAGCGGCCCAGTGGAAGGCCCCTGCCAAGTTGTCTTAAGAGACGTCTCCATCTCCCCAGATGGAAGGCTACTCCCCTGCTGCTCAGCTTTGGGTCTCCTACCAAACGCCTCCATAGGCACCCTAACCGAGAAGGGATTAAGGGAACTATTGGAGGAGGCCATGGAGATGGAGCTCTTCAGATGGCTGAGGGAGTATGGCCCCCTGGGAATAGCTAAGAGAACCGGCTTTGGACTTGATCCCGGTGGCTATGTGAATCGATGTCATCTCTGCTATGAAGTTCTTAGAGAACTCTTCCCTTGAGCTCCCCCTCTCTTCGGCCATCCTGATATGTCGTTACGGCTTCGATTCTTCCTCCTAGGAAGCCTCTTTTGAACCAATAAAGACGCTCTAATATTTGAGTGAAGAGATATGAAATTCATTCTTGCTTGAGAATCGTCGGAAAAGGGCGAAGAGAAGTGAGGTTTTTGATATGGTTGTAGGAGCATTCTTATAAGGGTAAACCCATAGGACTAAGGGGTTAAGGGAATGCCCTCATTAGAGGATTTACAGATCCCTCCAGAACCAGGAGAGGTGAAGAGAAAGATTTTGGAGGTTAAGAGGTTACTCGGTGTGAGTGGTAGCATAGACTGGGACTCCCTAGCTGTATGGTATAGGAATATAGTCCCAAGCTATCTATGGAGCGAGTGTAAATGGAGAGAAATCCTGATTAGGGAAGGATTCACCTGGCAGAGCTTCCTGAAGCTGATGAAATATAGAACCGATGACATCCTCCTATGGGTTAGGGGAGAAATAGGTTGGGAGGAATTGGTTGAGAGAATATTGAGATCTCTAAGGGGGCCCCTAGGGGATATTTTGAGGGGTAGAAGATGAGCATCGTTGCCGAGGAGACCCTAAACGTCGTTTTAGCCCAGCTCTTATTAAAGCGAAGCTTGAGGGCGCTGGGTGAGGCAAGAATACCAAACATCGGTGTTAGAAAGCCAGATGTCTTCATATTGGTCAATGGTGTGAAGGTGATACTAGAGGGGAAGTATAAAAGAGCGGGGGCTAGGAGAGAGCTGGAGAAAAAGTGTCAACAGAGGATAGATGAGGGACTCTGCGAAATATGTGTTTCTGTTGAATATCCATTCACATTCGATAACTTCCTAAGCCCAACTATGGATGACGTGGAGAATGTGCTTCTAACCAGAGATATGGATGTCAATGTCTCATGGCTCTCAGCTGAGGGGATCAAGAGAACTGGATGGATGAACGTTGGAATTGATGAGCTAGCCAACCTCATTAGAATTAGCTACACATCCATTGTTGGGGAGGATATCCTAGGCCCTGCCGTTGAAAGCCTCAAAAAGACGATCGAGGAAGCGACTGAGCGACTGCTCAGGATTTCGAATGTTGAGACGCTAGCCGAGAGGGTTAGAGAAGCGATGGGTCTCCACTCGGCGGAGGGATAGGCATGAGGGATACAGCTAGGATATTGAAGATGGCTGAACTCGCTCTCATAGATGCTATGGTCTTCCAGGAGGTTCTCACAGCATCATATCAAGATGTACCAACCCTCAGTAAAATTCTATCTCAGAGACCCATCAAGCAGGGATTAATAGATGCTTGGAGGAAAATTCTAAAGAAGAATTATGCACCAATATTCGAGCTTGGCTTATCGATTCTTATTAAACTGCCTGCTAATCCCTTAGTCGAGGAAGCATTAGAAATCCTGATCAGAGAAGCTGAAGAGATAGCATCCTCAAGAGCACTGCTACGACACGATTTGATGGGACGAATATATCATAGGCTTTTGATGGCGGAGATAGCGAAGTATTACGCAACATACTACACTAGCGTCCCAGCAGCTTGGCTCTTAGCCAGACTAGTTTTAGATACCGAGAATCCGGCCTGGAATGTGGACTGGTCCAATATTGACAATATCTCTAAGTTTAAGATAGGAGACCTAGCTTGTGGCTCCGGAACCCTCCTCTCAGCCTCATATAGAGCCATACTTGATAAACACATCATAGAGTCGGCCTCTAAGGGGTTGACCCCGAATCTGGAGGGGCTACATCGCATTCTCATAGAGGAGGTTCTGTGGGGATTCGATGTCCTTACCTATGCTACACATCTGGCATTAACTGGATTATCACTCCACAATCCATCTGTGATCTTTCAAGACGCCAAAATCTATACACTTCCACTCACAGCCACTGGAGAGGACATCTATCTTGGGAGTATAGACTTCCTTAGAGATGCGAAGATAAGGGCGATGAAGACCTTCGTAGGGATTAGTATAGCACCTGAGAAGAGATCGATGGAGGCCGTTGAGGCCGTCCCCGTAGAACTCCCCAGGTTTAACCTAATCATAATGAACCCCCCTTTCACTCGAAGTGTAGGTGGCAACCTTCTATTTGGAGCCCTCCCACAGAAGGAGAGAAAGAAGCTCCAAAAGAAGCTATCAGAGATATTGGAGAAAGAGGGATTTAGAGGAATCGGACAGGCCGGGTTAGGAGCGGTCTTCATCGTTCTAAGCGATAAATATCTAGAGAATGAGGGGAGACTTGCACTCGTAGCCCCTAGAAGCTTGCTATCAGGCGTAGCATGGACGAAGATAAGGGAGCTCCTCCACGAAAATTACCATGTGGAATACATAATAACAAGTCATCAAGCCCCAAACGATTGGAACTTTAGTGAAAACACCGATCTAAGTGAGATTCTACTTGTGGCACGCAAATCCACAGAGAAGGATAGAACCATCATAGTGAATCTGTGGAGAAAGCCTGCAAATGAAATGGAAGCCATAATCATAGCAAGTCAACTCGTAGGTCTAAAGAGAGTATCAATAGGGCTCCACGATGTTCTAGAGAACACTAATGCATCACACTTCAACATCACGCTTGGAGGAAAGAAAATCGGCGAGGCCTATACTGTGACTCCAGATGCGATAAAGGAGACCATCACCACATGGGGGAGATTAGCACCCTTCGCCCAATCAGAACTCAATAGAATGGCATACTTCTATGTAAACAGTGGGACAGTTTACATCCCAGGTAGAGGGACTGAGGGGGTCATTCCCACAGTGAAACTTAAGTTCTGTGTTGAAACGATTGGTCCAGATGTTAGGCAGATACATAGCTCATTTAAGGCGGTAAATAGAGAGACACCATTTAACGCTCTATGGGATCATAAAAGCGAAGAAGTGAAGACGATTCGACTAGATGTTAATAAATGGCTTGAGCCTAAGCCTGGTAAAGCTGGTAGCGCTAAGAAACTCTGGGGTAAAAGCGGTAGATTGATGATAGTGGAACGTCTATGGCTGAATACCCATAGAATTACAGCAGCACTACTCTCAGTTAAAGCATTATCAAATATGTGGTGGCCCTTAAGACTTAAAAATGCTATCTCTAAGGATGAGAAAAAGATATCTAGAGATGAGCATGAGAAGGTTCAGGTCCTCTGGCTGAACACAACTCTCGGCATAATTGGCCTATTAGCATATAGACAAGATACTAGAGGAGCATGGATTAAGTTCAAGAAAAACATCTTAGAATATATACCTATACTTGATGTATCAAAAATCGAAAGAGAGCAAATTGATCTACTTCTATCAATTTACAATTCAATTAGTACAAAGGAACTTCCTTCATTTCCAGATCAATTTGAGAGGGCAGCATCTGGAGCTGGAATAAGATACGAATTAGATGAAGGGGTTTTAAATGCGATTGGTCTATCATTAGACCTAAAGCCACTATATCATTATCTCTCAAAGGAACCAATTATCTCTCTTAAATCATTATAAATCATTTATGAGACATCAACCTTTAGGCGAGGCCTCTTAGGAAACTCACCTTTCCCAGGTATGTCCCATCGAGCAGGTAGACCTCGAAGTCCTCTATGTCTACGGCTCCGGTTCTCAGCAGCGGCCCTAGGAGGCTTTTAGGGGACTCGGCATTTATGGGTAGTCCGCCTAAGAGGTCGTTGAAGGCTGGGAAGAGGATCATCTCTGGGTCTCCCACCTCGAAGCCGAGGCGCTCCTTGAAAACCTCCCTTGGGTCGCCCACAGCCTTCACGCCCATCTGGTTTAGGTATGCCTCCGCCAGCTTCGAGCCGTCGCAGCGGCCCTTAACCCACACTCGCTGTGATAGCCTCACACCGCTGGGGGTCCTCAGCAGAACCGTTGGATGGTTGTGTCCCATGAGTAGTAGGTCTGCCGTCAGCAGCTTTGGATAGGGCCAGGCGTGGCCGTGGATGACCGCCACCTTATAGCCGTCTTCGTCGAGGAGGAGGCCCCTGGAGGGGTGGATGGCGACGCCCTCTGGGAGGAGCTGCTGTAGATTGGCGTCGTGGTTTCCCCTTACGACGTCGACGGCCTCCACCTCCTCAAGCAGCCGAGAGAAGAACCTTGGGATTTCACGCCTCTCCTGGAAGGAGGTTATGGGGACGGCGTGCTTTATGTCGCCGAGGAGCACAACTCGGTTGGGTTTATGCTCCTCCACGAGGGAGAGGAGCTCCCCGAGGATTCGTTCAGCCTGATTTGGTAGGTTTATCCCCATCTTACTCAGCTCATGCTCCAACCCTATATGGAGGTCTGAGGCCATGAGGATCCGCTGTGAGGCCTCTAATAGAAGGGCTGGATGTGGGGAGAGCAGCCTGATCCTCAACCCCTTAACCCTCTCTAAACCAGAGATTTAAACCCCTTTGGAAAAAGGGTGAAAAGCCTTGAGGCTCTTATCCACGTGATGGATAGCCGAGGGGAGCTGAGGCTCCTGGAGGAGATCTGCGAGAGGGCTAAGGATAGGGGGGAGCTGGATGAGGAGGCTGTGAATAGGCTTAGGGAGGTCTTCGGGGAGCGCTTCGACAGGGCTTGGAGATTGGTGGGGGAGGGGCGTATAAAGCGCTACGTCTTCCAGCCTTCGGGAAGAACCATATGGATCGCCGTTGGGAAGGAGAGGGAGTATCTGCTCCTCCCCGATGCGGCCTACTGTAGCTGCGACGACTTCTACTATAGGGTTGTCGATGGGGAGGCTGCGCTCTGTTATCATCTCATCGCTCAGAGGTTGGCTGAGGCCCTGGGACGCTTCGAGGAGATATATGAGGGGGATGAATTCTATGATGACCTCATGGCTGAATGGCGGAGTCAGGCCCTGGAGGGTTAGGCTTTAAATCGCCCTCCACTATCTCTATGGGGATGACCCTCGGAGCCTTCTTCGACATCCTCTACGACCTCATCATAATCGTCGCCATATTGGCGTTGATCCTCGGCTTCATCCACCTCTACCTATCGAGGGGAGGGGAGTGAGAAGCTCCGAGGAGAGCGTGGAGGAGATCATCAGGAGGATTTTAGCCCTAAAACCAGAGCTGACGAGGGAGGCTGTGGAGAGACTCATAGATGAACAACGGGCGAGGGCTGCAGGCCTCTTAACAAGAGAGGCCGCCGCCCACCTGGTGGCCTCATCACTCGGCGTCGAGGGGGCCGGTGAGCCGATAGAGGCGAAGATGCGCATCGGCAACCTAACCTCAGGGCTGAACGACGTCTCCGTGACGGAGCGAGTGATCCACATCTATCCATTAAGGAGCTTTAAGCGGAGGGATGGAAGCGAGGGACGGGTTCTGAGACTGCTCCTCGGCGACTCGACGGGCGTTGTCTCCACAGTCTTCTGGGATGAGAAGGCTGAACAGCTGGAGAGGAGCGGCGTCAAGCCTGGAAAGATCATAAGGGTGCTCCACGGCTACACCCGTGAACGCTTCGGGGAGGTGGAGCTCAACGTCGGGAGGAGGAGCATGATCTACCTCGAACCCCTCGACGCAGTTGAGGAGGATTATCCACCACTTGAGAGCTTCTTCCAGCAGCCAGGTGAGATTAAACGAATCGGCCCCACCAATCTAACCGGCGTCGTCGTGGATCGAACGGCTCCCTCTATCTTCATCAGGGAGGATGGGAGTGAGGGGAGGGTGGCGAGGCTAACCCTCGCAGGCGGAGGTGGACGCATAACCCTCGTCCTCTGGGATGACTGGGTCGATAGACTCGGCGACGTGGAGGAGGGGACGAGGATCAGGGTTGTGAGGGGCAGAGTGAGGCGTAGGGTCGACGGCTCCCTGGAGGTTCACCTCACTGGAGACAGCGACGTCCAAATCCTGGAGCGAGGCGTCGAGGTGGAGAGGTGGATGAAGCTGAGAGACCTGAAGCCTGGAATGAGAGGCGTGGACATCGTCGCAAGGGTTGTGGAGATCGGAGATGTCAGGGAGTTCCAGAGGGGAGACGGCTCTAAAGGTCGAGTGGCGTCGCTGCTGCTGGAGGATGAAACCGGTCGAGTGCGAATGAGCCTCTGGGACGAGGAGGTGGAGCTCCTCGGGGAGATAGAGGAGGGGGATATACTCGCCATCACAAACGGCTACATCAGGGGAGGCCCTGGACCAATAAGCCTAAGCCTTGGATCACGGGGCAGGATCAAGGTGAATCCAGAGGGGGTGGAGCCACCTCCCCCTACGAGGGATGTCTGGAACATAGGTGAACTCAGGGAGGGGATGGAGAACGTCACCGTTGAGGGGGTGGTCATAGACGAGGCTGAGGTGAGGGAGGTGGAGACCGCCAGGGGGCCGGTGAGGGTGGCGAGCTTCCACATAGAGGATGACACCGGGAGGGCGAGGGTCTCCCTATGGAGGGAGCTGGCGGAGGAGGCTGAGACCCTGAAGCCTGGTACGCTGATCAGGATCGAGAACTGCCATGTGAGACCCCCCTTCAGAGATGAGGTGGAGCTCTCATCTGGGATGTTCACCAGGATCATAAGGCTGGATGAGGACGTAGACGCAGATGGAGCTTAGAGGAGACATTATGTCTCAAATATGGCAAATCTTATACGCATCGAGAACCCCTATCCACTGATGTCTTCTGAGATTGCGAAACCTGAGATTAAGGTGACACCGCCGGGGCCAAAGGCCCGGGAGATCGTTGAGAAGAGCCACAGCACCCTTGCGACAACAACTCAATGGCTCCCCCTGGTGATTAAACGGGGTAAAGGCGTCATCGTTGAGGATGTCGACGGCAACATATACTATGACTTCGCCGTCGGGGTCAGCGTCCTAAACCTCGGCCACAGCCATCCAGCCGTCGTCGAGGCCATAAAGCGTCAGGCGGAGCTCTACACCCACTTCGCCGGAACCGACTTCTACTATGAGCCCATGCTCAAGCTTGGGGAGAAGCTCAGGGAGATAACCCCAGGAAATTGGGGTAAGAAGGTCTACTTCGGAAACAGCGGGGCTGAGGCCATAGAGGCTGCGATAAAGATTCTGAGGTGGAGCACGAAGAGGAAGATGTTCATCGGCTTCATAGGGGCCTTCCACGGCAGAACCATGGGGGCCCTCAGCCTGACGGCGAGCAAGATCGTCCATAAAGACAGATTCTTCCCCACGATGCCAGGCGTCGTCCATATACCCTACCCCGACCCCTATAGGAATCCATGGAACATCGACGGCTACGAGGAGCCTGAGGAGCTGACGAAGGCCGTCATAAACTACCTCGAACACTACGTCCTGGAGCGCTTCCTACCGCCCTCGGAGGTGGCGGGAGTCTTCTTCGAGCCCCTACAGGGGGAGGGTGGATACGTGGTTCCGCCGAGGAACTTCTTCAAGGAGCTCAAGAAGCTCTGCGATGAGCATGGAATACTCATCGTCGACGATGAGATTCAGGCGGGCATGGGTCGAACCGGGAGGATGTGGGGCATCGAACACTTCGATGTGGAGCCCGACATATTGACGGTGGCCAAGGCCCTTGGAGGTGGGATACCCATAGGGGCGACGGTCTTCAGGGCTGAGCTGGACTTCGGCGTTGAGGGCGCCCACGCCACCACCTTCGGCGGAAACCCCGTCGCATGTGCGGCGGCCCTCGCAGTCTTCGACGTGATCGAGAGGGAGAAGCTGCTGGAGAATGCTGCGAGGATGGGTGAATACCTCGGTAAGAGGCTGGAAGAGTTGAAGGAGAGGCATGAGGTCATCGGCGACGCCAGGGGACTTGGCCTCTTCAGGGCTATAGACATCGTTAAGGATAGAGCTACAAAGGAGCCTCACACGGAGCTGAGAAATGATATCGCCATGGAGGCCTTCAAGAGGGGATTGATCCTCTTACCCTGCGGTAAGTCAGCTATCAGGGTGATCCCGCCGCTGAATGTGAGGGCTGAGGAGATCGATGTCGCCGTGGAGATCCTGGAGGAGGCCTTTAAGGCGCTCCACGTTTAACCCTGCTTTTTATTAGACTGCTCCTCGCCTGGCTGGGCTTTGTGGAGGGTTATGCTTATCATCGAGATGTTCCTCTCGTTGCCAGCCTCATCCTTAAGGAAGTCGGTGCCGATCTCGATCTTCTCGATCTCCAGATCCTTGACGAAGACCCTCCGCAGCATCTCCACCACATCTACGGCTCGGCTGATATTCTTCCCCCTGGCCCTAACCTTTATCCTCGGCCTCCCGGCGTTGAAGAGGGTTATACAGGCAACTATATAGTTCATTATCGGCTTGCCACCCACTATGACTGTATCCCCCATTCCCTCAGCCATCTCAGACATCCTTCACACCTCCAGGCGGGAGAATAATCTAATTATGAGAATTGGGGCGCCTTAAATCCTTTTTCAACCCTGAAATCCGGGAGGGCTGAGGAGGGCCCTTTAGATTAGGAGGAGTAGGAGGATGGAGAGGATGAGGGATGTGGGGAGGAGGGCGAGCATCGCCCTCTTGAATAGGGAGAAGGAGGATTCGAGGATGTTGGCGAGGGATTCTAATCCCCCAACGCCGAGAATCCTCATCCCCTTTAGGGCTATCCTAATGTGCGAAGCCCCACCAGGCCTCATCGACTCCAATGCTCCTCTATAGGCGTCGATGATGTATTTGGTGAGGAGCTCCTCATCCATCTGCTCCCCTATCGTGTAGTAGCCCCTCGGCGTCAGACCTATGGCGTTGACGAGATGGGTATCGCTGGTCATCACCTCCCCCTCCACCATGCCCAGAGGCCTTAAGGCTTGGAGGATTCTCTCCCTCAACCCGGCCTTGAGGTTGTTTCCATCGAGGACGATGTAGCAGTAGGTCTCATCGTTCTCAAGGCGTAGAGTGAGGGTGGAGATGCCGAGGGGTCCCATACCCTCCTCCAGTCCCCACTCCCTGGGGATAACCCTATGGACGCCGAAGGTGAAGCGGAGTCTCTCAGCCTTTAGGGCCTTCTCCATCGCCTCCACCGCCGCCCTGTGGAGATTCTGGAGGTCTTCATCCGTCATCTCATCGGATTCTCCGAGGCTGTTGTGGGCGTCGACGACGATGGCCTTCAAACCCCTCCTCGAGGCCTCATCCTCTATCCGCTCCCTCAACTCATCTGGAAGGTCGTCGAAGCTCTTAGGGGAGAGGGTGAGGATTATGAGGGCTGCGTCGCCGAAGATCTGGCATAGGGCCGAGGCGGTGCGATGAATCACCCTCATCGGAGGCGTTATGGTCGTCGTATGCTCAGCTGGCGGAGGATGCGATAGGAGGGTCTCCACGGCTCTCTCAACCTCCCTCCGCCTCGTCAGATCCTTGTCATGGGTTGAGACTCCATGTGCGACGAGGGCTAAGCAGCCATATCGCTGCTGGAGGGCTTCTGAGATCATCTTCGGGAGGATGCTGCTGCCGATCTCCCTGAAGGGGCCTGGATGTATGTAGGGGGTGATGAGGGCGGCTTTGGGTTGTTCATCCTCGAGGATGTAGAGGGCGTCGATGTGGAGGGTTGAGGTCTCCCCGATTCGATCCATCTCCTCCTCAAGGGCGTCCCCTATTCCCTCAGTCCAGGCTAAGGCGAAGGCTCTTAAAAGGGGGAGAGCCCGCCCCTCTCGACTCACTATGAAGACTATGAGGGCTGCGGCGGCCATCAGGATCGCCGTGGATATAGAGGCACATACGAGGAAGAGGGGATCTAAGCATAGTATCCTATAGAGGATTAGGAGCGAGCCTATGGGTTGTAGGAGGATGGAGGGAATACCCTTGAGGGGTTTAGGTGGGAGGGAGAGGAGGACGAGACATCTCAGCGATGAGGATACGGCGATGAGAAGGAGGAGAATCCTAACGGGAAGCTCCAATCTACCCGTGAGGAGGGCTATGGGGACGATGATGATGAGGGAGGGATAGAGTAGGGCTGATGAGTAGGAGACTATGGAGAGCCTCCTAGGAGTGAGGAAGGGATCCCCCCTCATGAGGAGCATCCCCAATACGTCGGAGGCGATGAGGGGGGCTACAACCCCGAGGAGGGCTGTGGAGAGGGCGTGGGGGAGGCTGCCGAGGCCGTAGAGGAGGATGAAGGCGGCTGAGATGGAGAGGGTTGGGGAGAGGAGGATTATTGAGAGCATAACCTCCATGGAGGGGAAGGTGAAGAGATATCGGTAGTATCTCAGAATCCTATTTGAAGCCCTTCTGCCACCCCACGCCTCCAACCCTCTCCAGAGACTCAACTTGAGATCAAGAGTGGGTGGAGCCCTCTTTAAAACTCTCTTTTTAAATGATGTGTGGAAACAGTGAGTGAGCCATCACGACGGCGACTATCAGGGCTATGGCTGCCGCCACAACGATCTCTGGACGAATCTTGAGGCCGTGAGCCTCATCCTGGAAGAACCTGATCAGGCCTGCGCTCGCCGCAGGCATGATACCTGACTCCCTACGCCTCCGACCCATCCCAACATACACTCCTTAATACCATTAAAAAGGGTTTGTGGAAAAATCGGAGAGGCCCAGAGGCCTAATAGCGCCTACGGCCTCTCCTGCTCCGTCTATCTCTGAAGCTCTCCCCGCCTCGATCGGAGCTCCTCCAATACTCGAAGCGCTTAGATGAGAGATTGTTGTCGAGATTGACCTCCCCTATGGGGGACTCCTCCATCACCTCGAAGCTGCCGAAGCGTCCGAGAGCCAGACGCATGGAGCCCCTGAAGAGGTTGATGTAGGCGTTCCTAATGCTTAGGGTCTGCCCCACCTCAACCTGGTCGATGGCGTCGTCCCATAGGGTGAGATAGATGCTGCCGGTCTCATCGCCGACGAGGGCCTCAGCCACTCTATGGGTTGAGCGGTCGATCCTCGATGAGACCTCACGTGGCTCTGTTATCGACACAACCTTGACGATGGTGTAGATGCGCCTCGAGTATCGGTTTAGATCCCCGATCTTTACGGGGGCTTGCTCCTCCTCCTCATATGCCGCCAAGCTTATACCTCTGCTCGTTTTGAGTGAAGAGCGCTCACCGTGGATATAAAGGTTGTGATGTCACCTCAGGAACTCCGTGAGGTCTATCTGCCTCTTAGTCGGCTTCTCCCCCCTCTCCACGGCGGCCTCGGAGAATAGAAGCTTAAGCTCATCGAGGATGAGGCTTATCCTCTGGGCATAATAGTTGTCCAAGCCATATCGCTCCACCAATTTCCTCGCTGGCTCAATATACTTCTCTATTCCACCCCTATGAACCGTAGGGGTCAGCGGCCCCCCACAGCGTGTGCAGACCCCCTTTAGAGGTGGCCGCCTAAACTTCGCATTACACTTCACACATCTAAACTTCTGGCTGGTGTAGGCTCTGAGGTTGCCGATTATGTCCTTTAGGAAGTGGCTTGTGAGAATTCTCTCCGCCACAACCTTGACGTCCACAGCCTTGATCTTCTCAGCCAACTCCAATTGACTCTCCAGCTTCTCAGTCATCGCTCTGAGACTTGTGTAGGCCCCATGATGCGATGCATGATTGATGTTGGAGCAGTCCTCCGTAAACCTGAAGCCCTCAACCTGCGCCTCTGTTCCAAGTCGATGCCCTATGGTCTCGATCAACGGCTCATAGAGGCTTGGAGGAGCCCTCTTCCCCGCCAGTCTATAAAGCTCAGGTGGATATCTCGGCATGACATCGACGTTGTGAGCCTCCTTATCCACCTCTCCGGGGTTGATGGTCGATATGATGAAGAGGGGTGCATCCATTAGGCCTCCAATCTGCTCTGGGAGATACTCCCTGGAGAAGTTCAATAGGGGGTCGAGGGCCAGCATCACCGCATCCTCATCGCCGTCGCAGTTCCTCCTCTTAGCCGCATGCCATAGTGGATGCGCATAGCAGACCCTCGTCTTCGTGTAGCCTATGATCCTGCCGAGGACGGCTGCAGACGTATGCGGAGCGAGGCCGAGTATCAGATGCCCAATCAAGTCTTCTCTACTCTCAACCTTGTAGTAGGGTTCAAGGCCATACACCTTTGTGAGGAGGTCGTCGATGAACTTGGAGACCTTCACCAGATAGTCTCCACACTCCTCGGGGAGGATGATGTCCTGAACCTTCAACTCCAAAAGCTGATAGGGGGACTCAAGGGGTTTGCCGTCGATGTCATGGGTATATCCAAGCTCCCTCAACCTCTCGATGGAGGTGTCGATCTCTATGGGCTTGAAGTGGGTGAGGGGGGCGTCGGTGATATCAAAGCGGATGGTTCCATCCCTGAATGTCGACAGATCATATTGGGCTCTGAGAATCAGCTTCTCCAGGGGCTCAGGCTGACGATGGGCGTTCATCAGCCTCTTCACCCCCTTAATCCTCGGCGGCCTCCCACCTCCAACACGCTTCAAGGCCTTATCGACGAGTTTAGCCACATCTATCCTCATCGTCTTGTAGGGAACCCCTGGGACATTACAGCTTGGACAGTTCTCCTCAGCCCTTAGGCTTCTACCGCATCGGGGGCAGCTCCATCTGATCTTGGTTTCGACTCCGCATTCGGGGCAGATGGCGCCGAAGACCCTCTCACCGCAGACGGGGCAGATGCGGTCTATGACCTCTATCTCGACGGGTCTCCCCCGCTCAGCCTTCAATAGGTCTCTCTGGGGGCCTCCAGCTTCCCCTATGGGGAAGAGTCCATGGATGTAGGGGGAGAGCTTACGCTCCTTAGCCTTCTCGGGCCTCCCCATCCTGGCGCCGAGGTAGACGCCTCCCTTATCCCTCACATCGAGCCCTGAGAGTTTTCTGATCAACTCCAGGGGGCTCTCCGCCTCCGGCTTGAGCTCCGGGCTGTGGAGGGCGAGGCATCGCTCCAATATTGGCGCCGCCTCGGTGAATAGGTAGCCACGGCCGGAACGGGTGTGAGGTATAAGGAGACGCTCCAGTAGATCTTTCTCGAAGTCGCTCAGCTCAACCTCGTAGGGGGGCTCATCAGGCCATTTGGCCATGAGCCCCTCCCTAAGCCTCAGGAGCTCCTCGACGGAGACCTCTGACCACAGGTAGGTGTATCTCGGATGGAGGGGGATACCCGCCTCTGCGAGGGCTAAGGCCTCCCTCGGCGTGGGGATGTATGCCTTGGAGCTTAGGAGCTCCTCCAATCGCTCCTTTGAAAGCCCGCAGCGATGGCTGAGAGCCTCAAGGCCGAGGTCTTTAACCCTATGCTCCAGATCTAAGAGCCATTGATTCTCATCGTAGCCGACGGGTAGGAGCTCCTTATTGTTCTGTATGAGATCCCCCATCGCTACGAGGATGTCGCCGAGGAAGAGGATGCTCTCCACCTGATCCAGCAGCCTCTCAGCTTCCTCCTCTGTCTCGACCCTAACAACCGATCCGTCTCTCAGCTTCACGATCGGCGGCTCTATTGAGTCGACTGGCGTGACGACGGCTGACTTCCCCGGGAAATCCATTCTGAGCTGGACGCCTGTGGTTAAGAACCTGTTGAGCAGTATCATCGATGCTGGGTGGACGCCGACGGCGGCGAGACCGGTGTTCCTCGCCCTTCCATACCTCAACCTGAATCCGCCGGGGGTGTTTGGGAAGGAGAAGACGGGTCTCCCAACGATGATCTCCTCCATGAAGCTGGCTGAGGACTCCTGGGCTGAGGCGACCTTCAACTCCCTAAGCCAATCCCATCCATCGAGGTGGAGGCGCTCACAGATGCCGAGGAGCTTCCGAGCCCTCCCCACGACGCCGTCTACGACGACGATGAGAGCTCCACCCCTCACCCTATTGGTCTCTATGCCTGGGACATCCCTGAAGGTTGAGACCTCATAGGGGTCTGTGGCCACACCCGTCGCCTCAACGGGGAGATTACGGATGGCGAACTCCAGATCCTCGTCGGAGACGTGATACTGAAATCTCCGAACCTTCCGCTCGTAGAGGCGGACCTCCTCGACGAAGCGCTTAACAGCCTCCTCCGGCGGCTTATATCGATCCAGGCCGAGGCGACGCCTTACGAAATCGGCGATGACGAGGGTGAGAGCCTGAGCAGTTCCCCCAGCGGGTCTGATGGGCCCTGCGAAGTAGACCGCTAAATATCGGCTTCCATCTCTATTGCGCTTAATCCTGATCTCCGGTATCCCCTGTATGGGGGCTATGGTGACGCCCTCCGTGACGATGGCCAACGCCGTTCTGATGGCCTGCTCCGCCGCCCGCTTACGATCTAAGCTTCCGAAGCGGCCGTAGATGATCTCCTCAGCCACCTTGAAAGCCATCTCATAGCGATCCATCGACTCCAGCTCCCTGATCCGATCGGCGATCCCCGGTGGGCCTACGAGCTTCTCAACCCTCTCAGCCATATCCTCCGTCAATTCGGACTCAGGCCTGGTGATAGGGTCTAAGCCCCTCGCCCTCGCCTTCTCAGCTATCTTATGGAGATGCTCGAGCTCCTCTCTGAGACTTGAGTAGTAGGCTTCATATTCCTTCGAGAGCTTCAGCAAGCCTTTGACTCCCCCTATAGGATGCTCAGCTCACCCTATTTCCCTATCGGTTCACCGAGATATCTGGGAGACTATCTCAGCGATACGCTCCCTCACGCTGTCTGTCTCCTCCACCAGTGTTCCGGTGACGATGATATCGGCACCCGACTCCGCTATCCTCCTCGCAGAAGCTCCATCCCTTATGCCTCCGCCGACGATGAGGGGTATGGATAGATGCCGCCTCACAAGGCTCACCATCTCTGGGGGAACAGGCCTCTTAGCCCCCGATCCTGCTTCGAGGTATATGAAGTGCATACCGAGGAGCTCCCCTGCGAGGCTGTAGCCCACGGCGATCTCAGGGTGATCATAGGGTATTGGCCTCGCCTGCCCTATGTATCCGGCTGCCCCTCCCTCTCCGACGATGATGTAGCCCATGGGGATGGGCTCTATCCCATACTGCTTTATCATCCTGGCCGTGAGGGCCTGAACGTCGATGAGATAGTAGGTATTCGAGGAGTTGAGGAGCGACATAAACCAGATGGCATCGGCGTATCTGCTGACTCCTGAGACGTTATTCGGGAACAGTATGACGGGAACCTCCACAGCCTCCTTTATGGCCTTAACCGCCTCATCTAACTCGCTTTGGGAGGCGAGGGTTGAACCCCCAACCATTATCGCAGCCGTCCCACCCCTCTCGGCCTCCCTCGCCACCTCTGAGAAGTCCAGATCCACCCGCTCTGGGTCGAGGAGGGTTAGATGTATGGCTCCCTCCTCCTCGATGCGCTTGAGGAGATACTCCTCAACCCTCCCTGGCCGCCGCTTCCTCATGTCCTCCCATCCCATAGTAGTTGTCGACGAAGAGGCAGTAGGCATCAACGGGGGCCATGGGCGGAGAGATCTCGAAGGAGGCTGAGAGGTTGCAGAATCCGCAGATTACGCTGACTCTCCCCAGCTTCTTATTCATGATAACTCTCACCGCATTCTTCCCACATCTGGGGCAGAGGAAGAAGACGGGCAGCTTCTTCTTCACGATCTTTACAACCTTTCTACGTCTCCGACCCATCCCTCACACTCTCTCGACAGCATCTGCTACTCCTCAGCTCAACTTTAAGATTAATGGGAGACGCCTCTTATGTTCATTCCGCTCCACACGCTTTAGGACATCCTCCACCGTCGAGGGGCGAAGCCTAAGCTCCTCGGCGATCTCCTCAACCCTCATACCCTGCTCAAAGCCGTAGAGGATGAGGTCTAAGGTCTCATAGCTGAGGCCGAGCTCACCCTCATCGGTCTGGCCAGGCCAGAGTCCGGCTGTGGGTGTCTTCGTCACTATATGCTCGGGAAGCCCCAGATGCCTCGCCAACTGCCTCACCTGCGTCTTATATAAGTCGGCGATGGGCATTAGATCGACGCCTCCATCCCCATACTTGGTGAAGTAACCCAACAGCCACTCGGTTTTGTTGGTGCCGCCGATCACCATCATATCGAGGGAGTTGGCGAAGTGGTAGGCGATGGCCATCCTAAGCCGAGCCTTCACATTCCCGAAGGGTATTAGCCCCTCGGGATGATAGAGGGGGAGAATGTCACGCATCATATCTACGAGAGGCGTGATTTCCACGACGTCACATGTGACGCCGAGACGCTTCGTGAGCTCCATCACATCACGGACATCACGCTCAGAGGTCACACCCCTCTCAGGCATGGTCACAGCCCTCACATTCTCAGCACCCAGAGCCCTTACAGCGAGTGTAAGCGTCGTTGAGGAATCCACGCC
>Ga0190286_1000318_pt1 | contig 20967 bp, 22 predicted proteins | sample 48691834_MG_FD_183241 | JGI IMG/M metagenome (GOLD analysis project Ga0190286, IMG submission 183241) | Hydrothermal vent microbial mat bacterial communities from Southern Trench, Guaymas Basin, Mexico - 4869-18-3-4_MG | ecosystem: Environmental > Aquatic > Marine > Hydrothermal vents >... | reverse complement strand
CCTCAAAGAGACCTCTCTCCTCCTCATCGATCTTGGTTCCCTCTATTATGAGGGCCTCAGGCTCGGCCTCGGCGGCGGCCTCCAGGAACTCCTCCGTCATCTCCCCCTTAGGCCCATGCCTCCTTAGGTCTCCAGTATAGACGATCGAGCCCGATGATGTGTGGATGATGAATCCATAGGCCGCTGGAATCGAGTGATCAACATGGATCGGCTCCACCTCCACTTCGCCTATCCTTATCCTATCCCCCGTCCTGAACACCCTATAGGGATGCTCCCCATAATCTATGTGGCCGACAGCCTCAGAGGCCTCCAGGAAGAGTTTAGCTCCAGAGCCACAGTAGATGGGGATGGAGGGATCCAGAAACCTTATATGGTCGACGTGGTCTGCGTGGGCGTGGCTGATGAAGACCGCATCATAGTTGGCCTCCTCATAGGGGATTGGAGAACCCTCCAGATGACGCTGAGCATATAGCCCCCTCAACCGTGGTATGAGATCGAACTCGAGGAGATCCATCAGCTGGCTATGCCCCCTGGGCTGAAGCCACCCAGCGTAGAAGCGTCTCTCAGCCGTGAAGGAGCGTCCGAAGTCGAACCACAGCCTTACATCGCCGTCCTCGATGAGTATCTTATTCCCCCCAACCTCCCCGACTCCGCCGTGGAAGGTTATGGAAACCATCGACATATAGAATAAGACGTCGGCTCTATATTAGCCTCTAACCAGCCTTCATCCAAAGATTTTTGGTTTTAAACCAAAAATCTTTTAACATTAAAGGGGATGGTAAAGGCGATGTCAAGGAAGATAGACCTCGACGAGGTTGAGTTCATAACCGAGACCACCGTAACAATCCGGGGTTCAAGAAGGCGAACCACGGTTCCGAGTAGAATTGTCGAATACTTTCAACTGAGGGATGGGGATATACTGAGGTGGATTCTATTCAGGGATGGCTCTATAATCATCATGCCGAAGCATCGAGGTGAGTGAGTTGGTTAGGAGGGGGAGTAGAAGGCTATATAACTTAAGCGAGAGAATTCTAAAGATAAATAGAAGACTCTTTGGAGACTCATTCAGATGTCAATATTGTGGAGAGAAATTTGAAGTTGGAGATGTGATATATGCAGTATATAATAAAAATGTTAAGTGGTATCATAAGAAATGTTATGATCTCACATTATATGATGGATGATGTATGGAGAGTTATATAAACTTACAGGATGAGAGAATTCTGATGAAGTTGAAATGTTCCTTACAATGCTCTATCTCCTTTTTATAGCCTTCTTCTGTGGACTTGTTGATTCCTCTATGGGAATGTGCTATGGCACTATATTATCCCCAACTCTTCTTCTCATGGGTTATAGCCCGATAGTTGTGGTGCCCTCGATCCTATTCTCTCAGGCCTTAAGTGGGGTCTTAGCAGCGTGCATCCATCATCATCTGGGTAATGTTAACTTCCGCCTAAAGTCAATAGATGAAAGACCAAATGAATTAGGCTATATTGAGGCCTTTAGGCGTCTTTCCATGGATTTGAAGGTGACCCTATGCATAACTCTGCTTGGAATGATGGCGACGATTATAGCCGCCTTAACCGCTATAGCCCTCCCAAGGATTATCCTCAAGACCTATATTGGAATACTCGTTATCATAATGGGTGTTCTACTTCTCTTCGATAAGCATCTCAAATTCTCCTGGAATAAGATGATCATCGTGGGCGTATTAAGTGCCTTTAACAAGGGTTTATCTGGAGGTGGATTTGGACCTATCGTTACCAGTGGTCAAATAATCTCTGGAAGAGAATATAGAAGGTCTATTGCTACAACCATTCTTTCAAAAGCATTAATATGTATTGTTGGTTTTCTAACATATCTACTTAGATTTAGCTATTTAAAGTGGAGCTTAATCTTCCCACTATCCGTCGGAGCTATTCTTGGATCAATTATTGGGCCTCATATAACTCGAAGACTTAAATTTAGAGGTAAAGGTAGATTGATCTTAAGTTTCTTCATAATGGGGTTAGGCTCATGGACTCTTTTAAGAACCTGGATGACTTAGCTGTATATATTAGAATGCTTAATGCATAAAGCGATGTCCACCAGGATTGTGGCCGTCGTTGGATTCAAGGGAGCTGGAAAAACGAGATTAATCGAGAAATTAGTTGGAAGGCTCTCATCCCGAGGATATCGAGTTGGGACGCTGAAGCATTCAACGCCGCATCATCCGCTGGATACGCCGGGGAAGGATACTTGGAGGCATAGGGAGGCTGGAGCTGAGGCCTCGGCCATCATAGCCGATGGAAGAGCCGCCATATTCATCGATCGACCTCTCACACCCGCTGAGGCTCTGGAGGCTCTGGGGCCCCTCGACTTCGTCATCCTCGAAGGCTTCAAATCCATCGAATACATACCAAGAATACTCGTCGTGAGGAAGCCCAGCGAGGTTATGGAGCTCTCCAACGGCTTGGAGATCGCCGTAGTCTCGGGTCAAAGCCTAGAGGGATTGGGGATCGAGGCGCCAACGCTGAGCTTTGATGGGGTTGAGGAGCTCGCCTCCATCGTCGAGGAGAGGGCCATCCCCCTTCTCCCAGGATTGAACTGCGGTGGATGCGGCTATGAGAGCTGCAGGGAGCTCGCCCTCGCAGCCCTCAGGGGTGAGGCCGATCCCTCAAGATGCATTCATTTAAGTGTTGGAGATGTGGTGCTCCGAGTTGACGGGCGGCGGATACCCCTAAACCCCTATGTGAGGAGGGTCTTCAGAGATGTCCTCAAGGCCCTCGTCGGCACCTTGAGGGGATGCGAGGAGGCTAAGCGGATAGAGGTATCTGTGGAGGCTGAGGGGGATGTCTGAGGTGCTTTGGATATGCATCGACAGCAACGAGGCCTCCCAGAGGCCTGAGATCGTCAACTATCTCAGGCTTTCGGGATGCGAGGTGGAGATGAGGAGGCTTCCAATCTGCGACTACGTCGTCTCAGATCGCTGCGGAATAGAGCGGAAGGACGCCCATGACCTCGCTAACAGCCTGAAGGATGGAAGACTCTTCAACCAGGCGAGGGAGATCGCAGAGGCCTATGAGAGGCCTATACTGATCCTTGAGGGGAGGCTCACAGCCGTTCTGAGACGTAGCAGGATGAGGCCCTCCTCCCTCTATGGAGCCCTCGCAAGCCTCGCCTTAGACTACGGCTTCTCCATCATACCGACGGCCGACGCCTATGCGACGTCGGTTCTACTTCAGAGATTGGCCTATAGGGAGCAGGTGGAGGAGAGGAGGCCGCCGCAGCTTAGAAGCGTGAGTCGACGTATGCCGCTGCAGGAGCAGCAGCTATTCCTCCTGTCAGGCCTCCCAAACATCGGTCGATCCCTCGCCGAGGATCTCCTAAAACACTTCAACACTCCGATAAGGGTGTTGGAGGAGCTCGCCTCAGCAGAGATCAAAATCTCGAGAACTGGAAAGACGAGGAGATTGGAGGGCCCTTTAAAGGCGGTGAGGGGGATAGGGCCGAGGATCGTGGAGGAGGCCAAGAGGCTTTTAACCACACCCTACACTATGAAGGCTGAGGGGGAGGAGGCCCCCGATCTAACCCGATACCTTAAGGGATATGGCTCCCAGGGGAGTTAAAACTTTAATCACAGCCCTCTCCAAATCTCCGTGGGCCCGTAGCCGAGTGGATAAGGCGCCGGCCTTCGGAGCCGGAGAGCAGGGGTTCAAATCCCCTCGGGCCCGCCTGAGGTGGAGGAGATGTCAAATCCGCTGGAATCCCTGAGGGGGGAGTGCCGACGCCTCCTTGAGGGAGGCCTTAGGATACTCTCCATCCCTGAACCCCTTGAGCTTAGCTTCTCTAAGCCCCCAAGCCTTGAGATGGGGGAGATATCAACCTCCATCTGCTTCAGGCTCGCCTCTAAGTTGCATAGGAGTCCGCAGGAGCTGGCCTCGGAGCTGGCCTCAGCCCTCGATCCATCATCGTCTCAGCTCATCGAGTCCGTTGAGGCTGTTGGAGGCTACATAAACTTCCACGCCGATCCAGGTGAGTTCTCGAAGCTGACCCTGGAGACAGCCGTGGAGCTGGATGGGGAGTATGGCTTCCTGAAGGCTGAGAGGGCTGAGAGGGTTATGGTGGAGCACACCAGCGCCAACCCGAATGGGCCGATACACATCGGGAACGCCAGGAACTCGATTTTGGGCGACGCCCTTGCGAGGATGCTGAGGAGGCGTGGACATGAGGTTGCCATACACTTCTACGTCGATGACATGGGTAGGCAGGTGGCCATGGCCACCTATGGGTGGAGACTCCTCGGCAGACCCGAGCCCGAGGGGCCCCCAGACCTATGGGTTGGCACCATCTACGCCTCCGTGAACGTCATCAAGGAGGTGAAGAGGCTTAAGAGGGAGCTGGAGGAGGCCAAGGCCCTCGAGGCCTATGCACGGGTCAGCGAGATAAACGCCCAGCTCAGCCACTATGCTGCGGCAGCTCAGGAGCTGAGGGAGAGGGCTCCGCAGATCTTCGATAGCCTCCTCGAGGCCTTGGAGGATGAGGAGGATCCAGATGGGGAGATTTCGAGGTTGAACGCCGAATATGAGCGTGGCGAATCCGAGGCGAGGAGGGATGTTAGGAGACTCGTCGAATACTGCTTAGAGGGCTTTAGGGAGGCCCTGGGTGAGATCGGAATCCACTTCGACTCCTGGGACTATGAGAGCGACCTCGTCTGGAGTGGGGCCGTCGACGAGGTGATAGATAGGCTGAGGAGAACCCCCTACACACGCTTCGAGGATGGGGCTCTAATCCTCGACTGTGAGGCTGTGGCGAGAGATTTGAAGCTGAAGGAGCGTTGGGGCATAAACCCCCGATACGAGATACCTGAACTCGTCTTGGTGAGGGCTGATGGGACAACCCTCTACACGACGAGGGATATCGCATATTCACTGTGGAAGTTTGAGAGGGTTGACCGAGTCATCAACGTCATCGGATATGAGCAGAGCACGGCTCAGCTCCAGCTTAGGATAGCCCTCGCAGCCCTCGGCCATGTTGACATCGCCGATAGACAGCGGCACTACGCCTATAAGTTCGTCATCCTCCCAGGGTTGAAGATGAGCGGCCGATTGGGGCGCTACGTCACCCTCAGGGAGGTGGTGGAGAAGGCTGTGGAGCTCGCCTATAGGGAGGTGGATGCGAGGTCGCCTGGGCTTCCGGAGGGTGAGAAGCGTCGCATCGCTGGGATGGTTGGTCATGGAGCTGTGAAGTATGCCTTGCTGAGCGTCGACCCCATGAAGACCGTAGTCTTCGACTGGGATAGAGTTCTGGACTTCGAGAGGAATAGCGCCCCCTTCATCCAATACTCCCACGCCAGGGCCTGCAGCATACTCCGCAAGGCTGGGGATCGACCTAAACCTGACTATGGCCTGCTGAGGGATTTGAAGGAAAGGGAGCTGGTTCATTTCATAGCCTCCTTCCCCGAAGTCTTCCAGGAGGCCGTTGAGGCCCTCAGCCCCCAGGCCATCGCCTCCTACGCCAACCAGCTCGCTGATAAGTTCAACAGCTTCTATGCGTCTCATCCCGTCTTGAGGGCTGAGCCTGAGGGCCTGGCTGGGGCGAGGCTGATGCTCGTCGACGCCGTCAGGGTTGTCCTGAGGAACGCCCTATCGGTTCTTGGCATAGAGGCTCCGGAGCGGATGTAGCTTCGCTCCCTTTATATAATACCCCTCCACTGAGGCGATCTGGTGCGCATGAGTCTCTGGAGGCTTAGGCTCTCCATCCTTGGGACCCTCGCCCTCATCATAGGCGTCTCAACCCTCGGCTTCTCCCTACTCCTATGGCTGCTGGGAGCCTTCAGCCTCCTCACCCTCTGCATATTGACAGCCCTCTTCAACATACTCCAATGGCTGATGGCCCCCTATCTCATCAACGCCATATATGGGGTGAGGCCTCTCGGGGAGGATGAGCATCCTGAGCTCCATCGGATCGTAGATGAGCTATCTCTGCGTTCAGGTATCGAGAGGCCGAGGTTGATGCTCGCTGAGATGTCGATTCCCAACGCCTTCGCCTATGGTTCGCCGCTGACCGGTAACATGGTCGCCGTCACCAGGGGCCTATTGAGGCATCTTGAGTTGGAGGAGGTGGAGGCCGTCATCGGCCATGAGCTTGGTCATATTAGGCATAGGGATGTTCAGGTGATGATGTTCGTCTCCTTCCTCCCCTCCCTCTTCTATCTACTCGCCAGGTCAACCCTCTACCCCTACTACTATGGCTACTATCCCCGTAGGAGGCGTGGAGACTACTCCGCCCTCGCCCTGGTCGGCGCCATTTCGATGCTCATATACTTCATCCTCCTCCTCTTCACCCTCCACCTAAGCAGGCTGAGGGAATACTACGCCGATCAGCATAGCGTCTCCATCGTCGATGATGGGGCGAGGAAGCTGGCTGAGGCCCTGGCGAAGATATCAACCTCAACCAGCAGGATGGGGCGATCCGAGACGAGGGGACTTGGAAGCTTCAAAACACTCTTCATCTCAGATCCCGATAGGGCCCTGGCAGATGCGGCTGACCTCCAGAGGCTCCGATATGGTGGAAGAGACGATGAGCTTGTGAGGAGGCTTCTGGAGCGGAAGCTAACCTGGTTTGATAGATTCATGGAGATCTTCTCTACGCATCCAAATGTAGTTAAGCGGATAAGGGCTCTCCTCGAAGCCTACGGAGGATTCCCCCCAGAATCCTGAAGTCATCCTCCAAAACCCTTAGGAGCTCCTTTGCGTAGAGGGCTGCGGCTGGATGGTAGAGGGGGAAGAGGAGCACCCCTCCCCAGGGGGCCTCAGCCTCGAAGCATCTGCCGTGAACCCTGCTTATGGAGGGGGCCTCATAGCCGAAGCGTTTCAGGAGGTATCCGGCGGCGGAGTTCCCCATGGGCGCTATCACCCTCGGCTGGATGATGGCGAGCTGCCTCTCCAGATATGGGGTGCAGGCCTCAACCTCATCAGCCCTCGGCCTCCTATTTCCAGGGGGTCTACACTTCAATATGTTCCCGATGTAGACATCCTCCCTCCTCAAACCTATATCGGCTAAGAGTCTGTCGAGGAGTCTTCCCGCAGAGCCCACGAAGGGTCTACCCGTCTCATCCTCAACCCTTCCAGGGGCCTCCCCCACGAGGAATAGCTCAGCCTCCAGGCTTCCCTCCCCCACGACGGCGTTCTTCCTGAGACTTCCAAGCCTACACTTTCTACATCTCCAAACCTCCTCCGCCAGCTCCCTCATCAACTCCTCCTTCGATGTCATCCCCTCACCCCTATATGGCTCCCATCTCCCTAAGCCTGCTGATCTCCTCGAGGCTTAATCCGAGGATCTCCCTTAAAACCCACTCCGTATCCCCACCCAGCCTTGGAGCGGGGCCTCTGGGTCCTGGCCTCGTCTCCGACATCTTAATCGGCGATCCCAATAGGTTGACCCTGCCCAATCCAGGCTGGTTTAGTGGGATTATCATCTCCCTCGCCTCAGCTATATGCTCATCCTCAACGATGTCCTTCACCGTGTATATTGGAGCCGCTGGAACCCCATGGCCGTTTAGGAGCTCCACGATCTCCTCAACACGCCTCTTAGAAGTCCAGGCCTCTATCTCCCTCCTCAACTCCTCATGATGCTCAACCCTATCCGGATTTGTCTTGAATCTCTCATCATCGGCGAGGTCTCTCAGCCCAGTGACCTCTATGAAGCGCCTCCAGATTCGATCGTTGGCGACGCCTATGATTACCCATCCGTCCAGCGCCCTGAAGGAGTCGTAGGGGTAGACGAATTCATAGCGGTTGCCGATGCGCCCTGGTATGACGCCCTCCACGAAGTATCTCTGCGGAATATTCTCAAGGGATGCGAAGACGGAGTCCACCATGGCGACGTCGATGAGCTGCCCCCTGCCGGTTCGCTCTCTCATCCATAGGGCCGCCAGTATGCCTATGCAGCAGAAGAGGGCTGCGAGGATGTCGCCGATTGCTGTTCCAACCCTCGTCGGAGGCGAGTCGGGCCAACCCGTTACGCTGAGGAGGCCTCCCATCGCCTGGGCTATTATGTCGTATGCCGCCCTATGCCTATAGGGCCCCGTCCTCCCGAAGCCTGAGATGGAGGCGTAGATGATCCCTGGATTCACCTCCCTGAGGTTTTCGTAGCCGAGGCCTACGCTCCATGGTTCCAGGCCTGAAGTTCTCAAGTAGCACATCGCTCCGCCTCACGAGCTCCAGGAAGATTCGTCTCCCCTCAGGATGCTTGAGGTTAAGGGTGATGCTCCTCTTCCCCCTGTTGAGATTTATGTAGTATAGGCTCTCCCCATGTAGGAAGGGTGGGAAGGCCCTTGAGTCGTCTCCCCGACCAGGCGTCTCAACCTTAATCACCTCAGCGCCGAGATCTGCGAGGATCATAGAGCAATAGGGGCCGGCCAGCACCCTACTTAGATCGAGAACCCTCACGCCGCTTAGATCCATCCCACCCCATGATGAGATTCCACACTTAAATCGAGGCGGTGAAGATGTAGCCTTATAAATTTAGGTATCTAATCTATCTAGATAGCATGCATCACCCTCATCGCCATCTGAGGTTTCCGATGAGGGGCCTCCTCCACATCACAATCCTCAGCATTCTAAGGGGTAGGGAGGCTCATGGAGCTGAGATCGGTAGACTCCTCAGAGACCGATATGGCATCACTGTGCCTAAGGCTATGGTCTACGGCCTGTTAAGGCGTTTGGAGGGGCATGGCCTCGTCTCCTCCCAGTGGAGTGTTGAGGGGAGTGGCCCAGCGAGGAGGATGTATCGGATAACGGAGGAGGGCTTAGACTACCTCGACGACTCCCTGAATAGGCTTAAGAGGGTTAAGTCCCTCATAGAACTCCTCATATTTGAGGCTGATCCCGGGAGGGTTTAGCCCTGACCAAGGGTCGGGGAAGGAGCTGGAGGGAGACCCTGAGAACGGCGAGGCGTCTACTAAGCTACATCACACCCTACTGGCAGTTGAAGGCTATACTGCTGCTCATCGTAGCTACGAATATCCTGGAGGTGCTTTCACCCATCATAATCGGCGGCGTCGTCGATCTCGTCGGCACCATCGCAATTGGGAAGCCCCCTGCTGAGAGGGGCGTCGAAGCCTCCATCTATCGATTGGCTCAGCCCCTATCGCTTTTCATCTCCCATCTCTTCTCCCTCAGCTCTAATCATGCCCTCCTCCTGGTTCTCTCCCTATCCCTAATCGTCCTCGCAGCCATCACAGGTTTGGGAAACTATCTGAGGCGATATGCCTCAGCCTGGATATCTCAGCGTGGCTCCTTCGAGCTTAGGAGAGACCTCTACGATGCCCTCCTGAGGCAGTCCTTCCGATTCTATGATCGGCGGAGGACGGGGCAGCTAATAGCGAGGGCGACGGGTGATATAAGGCAGATTGAGCGCTTCCTCGGCTTCGGCCTCCCAACACTCCTCTCATCGCTCCTCCTCACAATCCTCGTCGTCTCATCCCTCCTCGCCCTCGATTGGAGGCTCACCCTCCTCTCAGGCGTCGTCCTCCCCTTGATAGCGCTGACGGCTGGTAGATACGCCATGGAGATTGGCCCCCTCTGGTTTGAGGTTCGTGAACGCTTCGGCAGGCTAACTTCCATCGTCCAGGAGGTCTTGGCGGCCATCAAGCTGGTGAAGGGCTTCGCCAGGGAGGACTGCATAATGGAGCGCTTCTCCAGGGAGTGCGGTGGATATCTCAGGGTTCTCATCGACACCGCCAGGGTTAGGGCCATCTATCTCCCACTCTCAACCCTGCTGGCCACCCTTGGGGGAGTCCTCATCATATGGTATGGCGGCCTGGAGGTCATGCGGGGCATCCTCACCATCGGAGGCCTCGTCGCCTTCTACCTCTACCTAACGAGGCTTCAGTGGCCGATTAGGAGCATAGCCTTCCTGGTGGGGATGCTTCAGAGGGCTGCCGCCGCAGCTGGGAGGGTCTTTGAGGTTATAGATGCCAGGGAGATGGTGGAGGAGCGGCCAGACGCCGTAGAGCTGGGCGAGATAAGGGGGGAGGTCGCCCTCAGAGATGTCTGGTTCAGCTACGATGGGGAGCGTATGGTGTTGAAGGGCGTCAGCCTCGAGGTGAAGCCGGGTGAACGGGTTGCCATCCTCGGCCCTCCGGGTTCTGGGAAGACCTCCATCATAAACCTGATCCCGAGATTCTACGACCCCCAGAGGGGCTCCGTCAAGATAGATGGCGTGGATGTCAGGGATGTGAAGCTGAGGTCCCTGAGGCGTCAAATCGGCATCGTGAGGCAGGACCCCTTCATCTTCTCGACGACCATCAGGGAGAACATCTCCTACGGCGCTGAGGGGGCGTCGATGGATGAGATCGTCGAGGCGGCTAAGATGGCGAGGATACACAGCTTCATCGAGGCCCTCCCAGAGGGCTATGAGACTCGAGTCGGGGAGCGTGGAGTCACCCTCAGCGGGGGTGAGCGTCAGCGCATCGCAATAGCCCGAGTCATCCTGAGGAATCCCAGGATCGTCATCCTCGACGACTCCACATCGAATATCGACGCCGAGACTGAGGAGGAGATAAGACTCGCCCTCGAGGAGCTCTTCAAGGGTAGAACGGTCATAATCATAACTCATAGGGTCTCGATGGCTCGATGGGCCGATCGCATCATCGTTCTGAGGGGTGGCAGGGTCGTGGAGGAGGGCTCCCATGAGGAGCTCCTGATGAGGAGGGGTTTCTACCATCGCCTATACATGGAGCAGGTGGGTGAGCCAGATGGGTATGGGTCATAGATGGATTAGGGTGCTGGAGGCTGAGGAGCAGCCGAGACATCTGCCGGATAGGGTGCTGATAGCGCGGATGCTGAGATATCTCTGGAGTTATAGGGGGAGGATGCTCCTCCTCCTGGGGGCCGTCATCTCAAACACGGCGCTGAGCCTCATACCGCCTCTACTCCTCGCCTGGGCCATCGACCGATATATCGCAGCCCTCAACCCGAGGGGTCTCACCCTAATCGCCCTCGCCCTCATCGCATTAGCCCTCGCAAACTACCTATCCCGAATGGCTCAGGGATACCTCATCGGATGGCTGGGTGGGAAGCTCGAATACAACGTCCGAATAGACCTCCTCAGGAGGCTTCAGAGCCTCTCCCTCGCCTTCTACTCTGATAGGGAGGTTGGAAGCCTCGTCTCAAGGGTTATGAATGATGTCGACAGGATATCGGAGCTCATCACCTCCGGGGTGGCCAACGCCATCGCCGACGTCGTCACCCTCATCGGCATAGTGGCCATGATGCTCTCGCTTAATCTCCATCTATCGCTGATAACCTTCACGGTTATCCCCCTAATCGTCGCCTTCATGCTCCTCTGGGGGCGCAGGGCCAGGGAGGCCTATAGGAGGACGAGGAGAACAATCGCCAGCGTCTCAGCCCTCATAGAGGAGAGCGTAAGCGGTGTCAGGGAGATAAAGGCCCACACCCATGAGGAGGAGACCAGACGCCGCTTCGACCTCGTCAACATATCGAATCTCGAGGCCAACGTCGAGGCCGCGAGGGTTATGGCCGCCTTCTGGCCCATCATCAACGTCTTCGGCGCCCTTGGAAACTGCCTCGTCCTCCTATTCGGAGGAATGGCCGTCATGAGGGGCACATTAACCATAGGCATCCTCTTCGCCTTCATGACCTACATCCAGAGATTCTTCCTCCCCATCAGGGATCTAAGCCTCCTCTGGAACAACGTTCAATCAGCCCTCGCAGCCGCTGAGAGGGTCTTCGACATCCTGGACTCGGAGATGGAGGTGGAGGAGAAGCCGGACGCCGTGGAGCTCCCACCGATCAAGGGCCTCATAACCTATGAGGATGTGACCTTCGGCTACGACCCCTCTAAACCCGTTTTGAGGGGTGTAAGCCTCACCATAAGGCCTGGCGAGAGGATCGCCATCGTAGGCCCAACGGGGGCTGGTAAGACAACCCTCATCAACCTCCTATACCGATTCTATGATCCCCAGAGGGGGAGGATAACAATCGACGGCTACGACCTGAGGGATGTAACCCTGAGGTCTCTGAGGGGGCAGATGGCCCTCATCCCCCAGGAGCCGATCCTCTTCACCGGAACGGTGATGGAGAATATACGCTTCGGTAGGCCCGAAGCCTCCGATGAGGAGGTGGTGGAGGCCGCCAGGATGGTGGGCGCCCACAGCTTCATAGAGTCCCTCCCCGAAGGCTATGAGACCGAGGTGGGTGAGAGGGGTGTGAGGCTGAGCATGGGGGAGAGGCAGCTCCTCTCCCTGGCGAGGGCTGTGCTGGCTGATCCAAGGATCCTGATCCTCGATGAGGCTATGTCCAGCGTCGACCCCTACACTGAGGCGGAGGTGAGGAGGGCTTTGAGGCGGATTCTAAGGGGTAGGACGGCCATCATCATTGCCCATAGATTGTCGATGGCGAGGGATGCCGATAGGATAATTGTCTTGGATAATGGGCGAGTCGTCGAGGAGGGAACCCATGAGGAGTTGATGAGGCTTGGAGGCCATTATAGGAGGCTATATGAGAAGCAGTTAGCCCTCTGAGGCGGATTTACGTCTGACGATCTCGAGGTATCTCTCATATCTGGGTTTGAGCATCAACCCCTTCTCCGTGATATCGTAGTAGCGTCTCCTCTCCCCACCTGGATTGTCGACCTGTCTAACCATCTCGAGGGTGCAGAGCTCCTTCAGATGCCTATAGACGTTTCCGATGTCGTTGTCTTCGAGGTAGATGTGGAAGTATCTCTTGAGGTCCCTCCAGATTCCATAGCCGTATGAGGGGTCTCCCCTCTCCCGGTTGTGGTGGATGATGGCGAGTATCTTCATCTTCGTCGATCCCGTGGTCCCCCTCGGCTTCGTCAAGGTGTCTCGGAAACGTTTATAAGAGCGGTGAATATATATAATTTACGAATAGATAAATTATCCATATACTCCGGCCCGAGGTGATGAAGATGAATGAGGAGAGGCTTAGATGCCCCCGCTGCGGGAGCTATGAGTTGATACTCGACCCGGAGGCGGGGGAGGAGGTCTGCAGTCGATGCGGCCTCGTCGTCAGGGAGGGGATAGTCGACCCAGGGCCGGAGTGGAGGGCCTTCACCGTCGAGGAGAGGGAGGCGAGGGCGAGGACGGGGCTTGGCTCTTCGTATACGATCTTCGATAAGGGGCTCTCAACCGCCTTCTATGAGGATAGGGATGCAAAGGGTAGGAGGCTCGACTTCGACACGAGGCTTATGATGAGTAAGCTAAGGCGCTACGACAATAGGTCTAAGATGGATGAGGCTTGGGGTAGGAACCTAAGCATAGCCATGGCCGAGCTGGATAGATTGGCTGCGAGGCTCCACATACCTGAGGGGGTGAAGGAGGAGGCAGCCCTCATCTATCGCAGGGCCTTGAAGCATGACCTCATCAGGGGCAGAAGCATCGACGCCTTCGTGGCCGCAAGCCTCTACGCCGCCTGCAGGCTTCAGCGCATACCGAGGTCTCTGAGGAGGATCGCTGAGGAGAGCACCAGGGACTACTCCGAGATCGCCAGGACCTATAGGTTGTTGATCAGGGAGCTGAGGCTTAAGATGCCCATCGACGACCCGATGAAGTTTGTCCCAAGCATCGCCTCAAAGCTGAAGGTGAGGCGGGAGACGGAGCAGTATGCCATAGAGATACTGAGAAAGGCCAGGGAGCGCCATGGACTGGCGGGCAAGGATCCAAGGGGCCTCGCTGCCGCAGCCCTCTACCTCGCCTGCCTAGAGACCAACGATCGGAGGATCCAGAAGGAGGTGGCGGCGGCCGCCGGGACCACGGAGGTGACGTTGAGGAATCGGCTTAGGGGGCTGGAGGCCATCCTTGGGGACTCCCTCCCTAATAGGGGTTTAGCCAACCATTAATCCCTTATCAGCTTCCTGATCTCCCCCATGTAGGCCTGATACTCCCTCTTCCTACAGTCGGAGCATAGATACCTGATCCTCCTCGAGGGGGTGACTATCCGCCGTCTCTCTATGATCCTTACCTCCTCCTCGGTTAGCTCTCTACCGCAGACTGCGCATCTCTTGGGCATTCTCCTCACCGATAAAGATGGGTTAGCCCTCCTCGGAGGCCTCAGCCTTCAGGAGCTCCTTCAGGGCTCTCCGCTCCTTTATCTCCTCGTAGACTATGAAGGCTGGCATGAAGACCCATATGGCGACCATGATCCAGAATAGCACCATGTCGATGTCCAAGCCCTCTCACCTCCTCCAGAACTTCAGTGAGAATCTCCTCCTCTTCCCCGCGAGCCTCATCTTCGGCGCCGTCCTCCAGTCCACCTTCACCTTCTCCCTCACCAGCTTTGTGTAGTTGACGCCTGGGATGTATAGCAGCTTCTCGGGGATCAGGCCGTCCGGTCTGAAGATCATGACGACGATCAACAGCACTCCGAGGAGTATCTGCTCGAAGTAGCTGATGGGGAAGAAGAGTATCTTGTCGAAGAACCACTTGTAGACGATGATGACCCTCCGCATGGCGATGACGAGGGCGCAGCCGAGGAAGGTTCCAGCGTTGTTCCCCGGGCCTCCTAGGATGAGCATCAGCCATGACCAGTAGGTCCAGTAGGCACGCTGATACATGGCGTCGACGACGTAGGAGTAGTAGTAGGCCGTCATAACGCCTGGTATGGCTGTGATGGCTGAGGCGAACATGAGGATGTTCCTCCTTATGCCTACGACGTTCTTCCCAACGCTGCTGCAGGTCACCTCATTCTCCCTTATAGCCCTCATCAGCCTTCCATAGGGGGAGTTTAGCATGGTTCTGAAGATGAAGAAGCAGACGAGTCCTATAGCGAGGGTTACGACGGCCGTGATGACCCCCCTATCACCGGGATACCAGGCGAAGACGTTGGGTATCCAGATTCCAAGGGTGCCGCCGCAGATGTAGGGTATGTTCCTGCCGAAGATCTGTGATGCATCGGCCATGGTGATGAGTGTGATCATCAGGTAGGTGGCCCTCAGCCTTATGGCTGGCACCGAGATCACCCATCCTATAATTGCTCCGAGAACCATAGCGACGGCTATGGAGAAGAGGAGCAGCGAAACTCCCACTAGGGGATGGTTCTTTAGGAAGTTGTTAACCGTGACGACATTCAACTGGCTGTTATAGAGCCAGTCGTAGGCTGTCTGGTAGGGGAGGAGCTTTACACCCGCCTTCTGGACCAGCCAGTAGGCCAATCGCAGCGTTATTCCGCTGACGGTGAAGCCTCCTACGATGACTTGGACGGCGCATCCGAAGTTTGGAATGCCAGCATTTCCATACTGGAAGTTGAGGGCCATGGCGACGATGACGAAGAGGCCGAAGTACATCGCTATGTCGACGATGAGCCTATTCATTCCGGTGATGGCGGCGACACCTGAGCCAATAACGGCCAACATCTCCATCACTCCACCTTAATCCCCAACCTCGATAATAACTCTATCCCCCTCTTACTCTTCGTCAGCCATTCATAGGCTCCCTGTAGGCCTCTGGGCTGGATCAACAGCACGGCGATGAGGAAGAACATCGGTATCAATGGCCTATACTCGCCGACCCAGATGCCGAAGATGCCCTGAAGCCACTTCGTCAATAGGATCTCGGAGAGGCCAACGCCGAAGCCTCCGACTATGGCCCCATAGACGCTCTCCATCCCCCCGAGGAGGCTTCCAGCCATGATGGTGGTGATGATGAGGGCCCCCGAGCCGGGCGTGGCCTGGAACCACATGGGGTACATCGATCCAGCAAGGGCAGCCAACCCGCCGGTGAGGAACCAGGAGTAGAGCTGGGTCCTGTATACGTCGATGCCCAGCACCGAGGCCAGCTCGGGGTCCTCGGCTACGGCCCTCATGGAGACTCCCAGCCTCGTCTTCGTCAGGAAGGTGTGGAGGAGGATGACGGTGACGATGCAGATGGCGAGGGCGACGTAGAAGATGCCCTGCATCCCCCAGAGCCTGAAGTCCCAATCCTTCAGCATGAACTGCATCGTATAGGTGCGATAGATGTCCCTGATCCAGAAGGCGTAGATGTAGAGGGTGGCGGTGAGGAATATCTGGATGGCGAGGGTTGAGATGGTGAGGACGATGGCTCCACCCCCCATCTTACCGAGAACCCCGATGACCAGTATGTAGACGATGACGCCTATGGCTCCGCCGACGAGGAAGGAGACGGGGAAGGAGAGGTAGGGGTTGAGGCCAAGAATCTTCGTCATGGTGTAGGTGACGTAGATGCCCCAACCCGCGTAGGTGCCGTGGGCGAAGTTAGGTATCTTGGCCGTCAGGTAGGTCAGCGTGAATCCGATGCTGAGGATGGTGATCTCGCAGGCGTAGACTATGGCCGCCATCCAGATGGCTGGGAGTATCATACCGCTTCTAAGAAACCCTCAAAGCCCTAAATAAATTTATTTATACCATTCCTCGAAATGTTAGCGTTAATCAATGTGTAAATAATGGGCCCTTCTAGAAAAAATTATAAAGTTTAATGATGCATATGAATTTGCGAAAAAAGAGGGGATTAGAGCATGGAGCGAACTGCGATTGTTCTGGCCGTCGTCCTCCTCATCGTAGGCTTGGGGATCGGCGTAGGCGTCGGGAGATACACCGCTCCAGTGAAGGTGGAGAAGGAGGTCGTCGAGAAGACCGTCACCGTAGAGGTCAGGCCCCTAGAGGGGAAGACCATCAAATTCGGTGATATCGTGTCCGACACCCCATTGCTGGAGACTTATGAGCCCTTCCTGAAGGAGGTCGTCCTACGCGATATAAATGAGTATGCGAAGCTCCTTGGCTATGATGTCACCTTCGATGCCCTGTTGGACGACGCTCAGGCGCAGGCCGCCATCCACCTGGAGAAGGTTCAGAGCTTCAAGGCCATGGGAATCAACTTCCTCGTCTGTGGCCGTTGGTCATCGCAGGCTCAGGCCGCCCTCTCCTACGTCAACGAAAACGACATGATCATGTTCAGCCCCTCCTCCACCTCCCCGCTGCTCTCCATACCCGATGACAGGCTCTTCAGGATGTGCCCCGACGACACGGTTCAGGCCCCAGCCATCGCTGAGATGCTGTGGAGCTGGGGCTGCAAGGCCTGCATCGTCATCCAGCGTGGAGATCCATGGGCCGACGGTATATACAACATCTTTGAGAAGGAGTATCCCAAGAGGGGTGGTGTGATCCTCGCTAGGGTGAGGTATGCCGCCGAGGTGACGGAGTTCAGCAGCTACCTCGCCCAGATGGAGGAGGTCGCAAAGGAGGCCGTCGAGGAGTATGGCGCCGAGCACGTCGGCATTCTACCCATCTCCTTCGCCGAGATCGCCACCATCGTCACCCAGGCCGAGGACTACCCGACCATCTACAACCTAATGTGGTTCGGAACCGACGGGACGGCATTCACCATACAGCTCGTTGACGACGCCCCCAGGCAAGCCGACAAGCTGAAGGTCCTCAGCACCCTGGCGGCCCCGGCGGAGTCTCCTAAGTGGGACTACCTCTTAGAAGAGTACTCTAAACTCGTAGGGAGGCCACCCGACTACTATACCGCTTGTGCCTATGACATCTACCTGGCATATGTTCACATAATCCTGGAGGAGCAGACCATCGAGCCCAGTGAGATAGCTGATCACATCATACCCGGCTGCTATGACCTCTTCGGAACCAGCGGCTGGTGCAGGCTCAACGAGAACGGCGACAGGTATGCGAGTAACTATGACATCTGGGGCTGCGCCTTCATCGGGGACAAATGCCGCTTCGTCAGGTACGGTCTCTACGATGGCACCACGGGGAAGGTCACCTGGTTCAAGGTTGCCAGAACTCCTGAGGGTCTGGAGACTGAGGGGCTGACGCCGCCAGGCCACGGTTAAACCCACTTTTTTGAGTTTTCCCCTTTATTGGAATGGGTGAAAAATATTTAAGGTTCTAATTGGGGTTAGTATGGATGGTCGAAGGGGATGACTGAGGTTCTCAGGGTTGAGAATGTGAGGAAGTTCTTCGGCAAGTTCGCAGCCGTCGACGGCGTAAGCTTCACCCTCCATGAGGGGGGGATATACCTCCTCGTCGGCCCAAATGGATGTGGGAAGACGACGCTCGTCAACTGTATCTCAGGCTACTTCAAGCCTGAGGAGGGGCGAATCTACTATAGGGGCGTCGACATCACCGATGAGCCGATGTACATCAGGGCCAGGAGGGGATTGGTGAGAACCTTCCAGATCGCATCCCCCTTCATGGCCCTCACAACCCTGGAGAATATGCTCGTCGCCCTCCCAGACAACGCCGGTGAGAACATATTCCTCTCCCTCTTCAGACCTACGTGGGTCAACAGCGAGATCAGCGCCGTCAGGAGGGCCGCGGAGCTCCTGAGGGTTCTCGGCCTGATGCACGTCTGGAATAAGCCAGCTAAAACCCTCAGCGGAGGCGAGCTTAAGCTCCTGGAGATCGGGAGGGCCCTGATGAGCGGCGGTGAGACCATTCTCCTCGACGAGCCCGTAGGCAGCATCGACCCCAAGCTCTGCCACCAGATCTTCAGCCACATCATAAAGCTGAGGGATGAGCTCAACATCACCTTCCTCGTCATCGAGCACCGCCTCGAGGTCGCAGCTCAATACGCCGACTGGGTCTTCGCCATGGATAGGGGGAAGCTCGTCTGCCAGGGTCGAGCTGAGGAGGTCTTCGAGGATCCGAGGGTTATAACCTCATACCTTGGGGAGGAGTGAGAATATGGGAAACGTACTTGAGACGAGGGGTTTAAACGCCGGTTATGGGCCTATCCACGTCCTCTACGACCTCGACTTCGAGGCTCCGGATGAGGCTGTAACCGTCATCGTAGGCCCAAACGGGGTGGGTAAGACGACGCTGCTGAAGGCCATCATGGGGCTCGTCACCGTATATTCAGGCAAGATCTACTTCCAAGGCCGAGACATAACGAAGATGCCGCCCCATGAGAGGACCCGGATCGGCATCGGATACATGCCCCAGGTTGGCAATATCTTCAGCAGATTGACGGTGTGGGAGAACCTGAAGATGGCCGCCTACACGGTGAGGGATCCAAGCAAGGTTGAGGAGAAGCTGGAGATGATCTTCACGTTGTTCCCGGTGCTGAAGGGCTTCCTACACCGTAAGGCTGGAACCCTCAGCGGAGGCGAGAGGCAGATGCTCGCTGAGAGCATGGTGCTCATCAGAGATCCGCAGGTGATGCTCGTCGACGAGCCGACGGCGGGATTGATGCCGAAGCTGGTGACTGAGGTTATGAAGAAGTTCAAGGAGATGGCTGAGCTGACTGGGCTGCCCGTAATCCTCGTGGAGCAGAGGGCTCGTAGGGCTCTGCAGGTTGGAGACTATGCATACATGATGAGGCATGGAAGATTCATCTTCAGGGGAACGGCTCAGGAGCTCCTGAACCATCCGCACCTGACGGAGATGTACCTCGGAGCCATAGAGGTCAGGGAGCTGAGGTACGTCAAGGAGTAAAGCCCCTAATATATCCCTGGTATAAGCCTCCACCTAACCCTCCTCATATATCTCCTATAGGCTTCCCCATATCTCCTGAGGAGTTCTCTTTCCTCGCCCCTGATATGTATCGGTATGATGGCGAGGCTCATCAACAGCAGTATCAGGGTCTCGGGAATCGTGATCAGGAGGGTTAGGCCGACGACGAGGAGGAGGAAGGAGGCGTAGAAGGGGTGGCGGACATAGGCGTAGGGGCCATATGTGATGAGCTCCCCCCTGTAATGGTTTTTCCAGAATATCCACCATCGGAGGCAGAGGAGGGCGCCTAAGGCTGTGAGGATCGCCCCCATCAGCTGGATCAACGACTGCATCGATCAACTTATCCTCCACATCTGTAAAATTAGTATGCCCGAGTAGGGCGGGGCAGGTCTACATGATGGACGTATGCCTGAGGTCTTCTCATCTGGGCATGGAACGACATCTACAAGTGTGATGATCTGTTGCATCGATGGATTGAGACCTGTGATCTTCGGGGTTGAGAGGGTTTAGCTGGATATATGCTCCTCAACCAATCTCTGAAGCGTCTGAGCCCTCATCTCGGCGAGGGAGAGGAGTTCGCTGAGGGTCTCCGGCGTCGGGTAGGCCGCCTCCAGGGCGACCTTCCTCGCATCCAGGTAGGCCCTTGATAGGATCAGTGGAAGCGTCTCAGCAGTCGGGTAGGCCGCCTCAACGGCCACTCGGAGGGCGTCGGAGTAGGCCTTCATCAACTCCTCTCTATAGGCCTCGACATCTATCTGGAGCTCCTCCCTTGGGATGACCCTGCCATGGTCGTAGACGGCCTTGATCTCCAATCCCATCTCCGCAACCCTCATCCCAAGTCGGCTGAGAACCTCTGCGAGGTCTCTGGAGATGATGTCCCCAGGCTTTGCGACGACGGTGTCCCTGGCAACCCAGATGCTTCCACTCTCGATGCGGGTTCTCACCCCGAGGGAGGCGAGCTGGCTTAGGATCGGCCCTGGGGAGAGACCCGTGTTCCCGGCTGGTATGACTATCTCCTCGGAGGCTACGTCTCCGGGCTTTGCGAAGACCTTCACCTTATTCCTGCTGAGGGTCATCGCCAATTCGAAGGGGTTTCCGTTGTAGAAGATGAAGATGTTCTGCCCCTTTATGGCGTTGAAGAACTCTTCGATGTTAGGCATCTCCAGCTTCTCCATCGCCCGCCTCATCAAGGTGTTCTTGATAACCCTGAAGATCATCCTCCCCCTCAGCTTCTTCCTCAGGTCTTGGAGCATCCTGCTCTCTATCTTGTGGAGGTCGGCGGCGCCTATCACCTCATACTCCTTCAGAAGTCTAAGGGCCTCCTCCACGATTCGAGCCTTCCTCTCCCTCCTACTCATCGCTTCCACCTCATATGAGTTTCACAGCCGGCCCCATTGTGAGCTTCAAGTAGGCTGACTTTATGTTTCCCATCCCCTTCTTAAGGGTCCTCAGGAGGGTTGAGAAGACCGCCTCTATGTTCTCAGCCACCTCCTCATCGCTCATCCCCTCCTTCCCGAC
>Ga0190286_1000317_pt1 | contig 20981 bp, 17 predicted proteins | sample 48691834_MG_FD_183241 | JGI IMG/M metagenome (GOLD analysis project Ga0190286, IMG submission 183241) | Hydrothermal vent microbial mat bacterial communities from Southern Trench, Guaymas Basin, Mexico - 4869-18-3-4_MG | ecosystem: Environmental > Aquatic > Marine > Hydrothermal vents >... | reverse complement strand
GAGCGGGAATCTCTAGAGTGGTTGTGGAAGTCATAATCCTCGTTATAGGAGTTGCGCTGGCCCTGCTGATCTTCAGCCCAATAGGTAGCTACATATTTGGAGCTCTGGGAAGAACCTCTGCTGTCGGTGGACAGACCACAATTAGCATACTTTCGGCTAGTGTGGATGATGAAGGCAACATGCACATCCATGTGAAAAACCTTGGTCCCAATGATGTTCAGGTTAATAGCACTACTGCTAACAAAAGTTGGCAGGTATTCATTAACAATGATGCTACGAGCATAGGCTATGCTTCAGAAAGTACTGGAGAGGATGACGGAATATTTGCAAAAGAAGAAGTCATAGAACTTGTTACTTCTGATGCTACGTTCTCCAAAACTAGCTCTTATACAATAATAGTCTACGGACCAGGCGGAACCCAGACAGAATACCTTTACAGGGGAGGCTAATCTCCTCCTTTTTTATTGCTTTCTTTTAATCTAACTTGTGAGATTAAATATAATTGTCCGGTGAATAGGGTTAGCTATCCAGACTTTTTATCCAAATAACCTAATTACATCAAAGTTTATGGCTTTTTAAAAGAGGTATGAAAGTTTGACGTTAATCCACACCATTTTATTTGTCCAGCGCTCCTAAAATTAAGTTAGTTGGGTTCTGGTCGCGACCCTAAATGAAACAAACCTTAAGGCGAGAGGTCCTAAAGCCAATAAAGGAGGAGGAAAAGAGGGCACTTGAGCCAAGAGATCTTGAAGAAGTCGTAGAACTCGTGAAAGGGGTTGTCTGGAGAGGTACTAAAGGACAGAGGTACATAGTTGTAGAGCCTCCTCCCCCGGACGGTGAAGTGCTCCAAAAGGCAAAGGACTACGTGCTTTCTAGAATTAGCTTTGAGGATTTGAACAAACTGCAGAAGATATATGAGTGGGGGAAAAGGCGCTAAAGGAGCTCAAAAAGAAGTACGATGAGGAGGCCCTGGAGTCCCTCATATACTATTTGAAGAGGGATATAGAGGGGTATAGAGGGTTTAGGAAAGCTGGAACCAATCATGAGAGATCCTTACGTCGAGGACGTTACCCTCCCTGCTAGAGGAGGTAGGAAGCGCGCTATTTTTATAGAACTAATAAATTGGCTTTATATAATACACGAAGGGATAAGAGGGGGTTTGAGCATGAAGAGAGCGGGAATCTCTAGAGTGGTTGTGGAAGTCATAATCCTCGTTATAGGAGTTGCGCTGGCCCTGCTGATCTTCAGCCCAATAGGTAGCTACATATTTGGAGCTCTGGGAAGAATCTCTGCTGTCAGTGGGCAAACTACGATTGCTATACTCACGGTATCTGGCATGGGGGAGGCAAATGGTATGATATACGTGAAGAACTTAGGACCCAAGGATCTGTCAGGTGCCAACAGCACCACTGCATGGCAGGTCTTCATCGATAATACAAAGCTTACGGTGTCAGGCGTTGGAGGGGCAGTAGGCACTAATGACGAGGTCTTGGAGGTCGACGGGGTTGCCGAGTTGACCGTTAATCTTAGTGCCTACAGCGCCACCAGTAGCTACACGATCATAGTCTATGGACCAGGCGGAACCCAGACAGAATACCTTTACAGAGGAGGGTAAAACCCCTTCTCTCCTTTTTTAAAAAGTAAAACCTGATGAATGATCTTTTTTGACCTAACCCGTGTTTGTATAATTCCCTCTAATCTCCTGTTTCTTTGTAGTGTTCATGCAATCAATTTAAGAAGGGAGATCTGAGTTAGAGGTCGATCCACATCATTTTTATTATGAGATCCCAAATAAGTAAAAGAATAGATAGAGAGGTTACCCTTATATGAAACAGTTATTCCACAGAAAAGAAAGGGAAGTTCCAGAGAAAAGAAAGAAAAAGAGGACAATCGATGTTAAGGACCTGGAAGAGATTGTAGAACTTGTTGAGGGAGTTGCTTGGCGAGGCACAAAAGGGCAAAGATATATCGTTATCGAACCTGCTCCACCGGATCCAGAAGTGTTTCAAAGGGCGAAAGATTATGTGCTTTCAAGATTGAGCTTTGAGGATTTAGCTAAGTTACAAAAATTATATGAATGGGGTGCTAAGAGAGCTCTTAAGGATCTTAAGAAGGAAATCGATGATAGCACTTTAAAATCCTTGATTTATTACTTGAAAAGAGATATAGAAGGTTTAGGAAAGTTAGAACCAATAATGAATGATCCATATGTTGAGGACGTAACCCTTCCTGCAAGAGGAGGAAGGAAGCTCTTTGTTTACTTGGCTGGAAGAGGAGAGTGGCTGGAAACCAATATAGAACTTAGTGAGGAAGAGGCAAGACAAATTGTCCTTAAGCTTGCAGAAAGGGTTGGAAAACAAGTGTCATTAGCCGTTCCTAGATTGGAGGGTAAGCTGCCCGATGGATCAAGGGTACACGCACTTTATGGACCAGCTGTGAGCGAGGGAGGCACTATGTTAACCATCAGAAAGTTTGTCGTCAGACCTAGGATGGAGCAGCTTATCTCGTGGGGAGCCGTCTCTATAGAGGCAGCAGCTTATTTGTGGCTTCTAGCGGAGCACGGAGTGTCTGGATTCATTGTAGGAGAAACGGGCTCAGGAAAGACCACATTTCTAAATGCTTTGCTGTCCCTTTTACCAAAATACGCTCATATCGTGACGGTTGAGGACACGCCCGAGATATATTTGCCAGATCACAAGAACTGGGCTTCTTTGATAGGTCAACCCCCTGGAATGGGGGTAAAGGGTATGGAGATTCCAGACCTCCTGAGAGATGTACTCAGAATGAGACCTGATTATGTGGTCGTGGGAGAATCAAGAGGTGCCGAAGTGAGATTGCTTGTACAATTCATACACATCGGCCACACAAGCTTCTGCCTTCCAAGAGACGAGCCTGTCTTAGTTGAAGTTGATGGAGAAGTTAAATTCGAGAAGATAGGAGAGATAGTAGAACGGGTAATTAGAGGAGAAATAAGGGACATTAAGGTTCCAGCTCTAAGCAAGGAAGGAAGAGTTGTTTGGGTCTCTGCCAGGTCAGCGATAAGGAAGGAAGGACCTAAGGAATTTGTTGAAATAGAAGCTAGGGGAGCACCTACTTTCAGGGCATCAATTGGACATCCTGTTTATGTAATTAGAAGCGGAAAACCCCTACTAATACCAGCAGGAAAGGTCAGGCCTGGAGATAAGATCCCCGTGGCTGGAGACATTCCTGCTAAGATTTCAAAGAGAGAGATATATGTCACAGATCTCCTCAAATCAGAGGATAAATCAATCTACGTCAGAGGAGCTTCGGGCTTGCTTTATGAGCTAAAACCGTCACAACTAAGCAAACTTGCAGGGCGTAAGGTCGCCAATTCCAACATTTTCGACTGGAGAAAGAGAGGAAAGGCCTTTCCTCTAGATATTTACGAGGCCATTGATCCAAAGGGTCGTTATAAAAGAGATATAGAGGTCATGTCTTGCTCCAGAGCAAAATGTTCTATACCAAATAGAATACCATTGAACTTTGACTTTGGATATATAATAGGTCTCTTTCTAGCCGATGGAAGCGCTTCATACCTGAAGAATGGTTTGAGAATCAGTCTTAACCCAAGAAAAGACAAGAAAATAGCTGACAAATTCAGAAGATCTGTAAAGAAAGTCTTTGGGCTTGAAACTAAGTGCTACCGAATGGAAAAGTCTTTAGAGCTAGTTGTTCATGCTGCAATTCTAGGAAAAGTGTTCAAAGCTTTGGGTCTCGAACTTTGTGACTCAGAGCGAAGAGTTCCTGATCTTGCATTCGAAGCTCCAAAGGAATTCAGGTTAGGGATTCTTGTGGGCTACATAGAAGGCGATGGGCACATTAGAAGGCACGGCAAGAACTCCTATATGATTGTAGCTTATAGTTCAAGCCGTGAACTGGCCTATTCTTTAGCCTACCTGTGTAGGACTATTGGAATAGACGTATCAGTCAAGGAGAGAGATAGTAGCAGGAGCTATGCAGGGAGTGGACGAATATACATAATCAGGGTGTTAGGAGGAGAAGGTCTTGTCAAACTATCAAAAGCCCTTAACCTTCAGGAGCCCACTGTGGTTTCAAAGAAACCCGTCTATCTTGCTAAAGTAACATCTATTAAGTTCTTGAGCCTTGATTCTCCCCTTTATGACTTTGAAGTACCTGGTTATGGGAACTTCGTGCATAGTGGTGGCATCATAACAAGTAATACCACTTTCCATGCTAGCACAATAGAGGGAATTATATCTAGGCTAAAAGGAGATCCTATCAATCTTACAGACGAGCAAATTGCCGATTTTAAGGTTGCTGTGCTTCTTAGAAAAGAAGGGAATTTTAGAGGTATTGTGAGGATATCTGAGTTAAGCTATGATTCAACTACAGATGAGGTAGTCATGAGGGACATTTTTACTAGAAAGAGAGAGGGCGAATTGATCGGGAATCCAATTAAGAATAGTCATTTATTCATTGAAATAGCGGCCAACGAGGGAGTTCCTCGCAGCACAATAGTTAGGGAGTACATGAGTAAGGTTGAAGAGTTGAAAAAGAGAGCTGAGAGGGCGAGAAAGGAGGTTTCTTAATGCCTTTTTTCGGCGAGGAATTCTTCATAAAGGCTGGAATGCCTGATCAAGATCCAAGAGAATTTCTTGCCAGGCTTTTTGCTGTGTGCGGGGTCATGTTGACCATAGCAGCCGTTCTCTATCGTACGGGATTTATGAAGGATCCTGTACGTTTGGCGTTCATAGCAATCTTTCCATCCTTGTTTATGGCACTCACTCCTTTTTTGTCCTATTTGAATCTATCTAGCAAACTTGAGAAGGATCTTTGGGCTTATCTGGCTACTCTATGGATGTTGCAGAGGGTTGGTAAGTCCATTGGATCTTCCTTTAAGGCCATCAGCAACATAGCTGAGGATGTTGAAGTTAAAAAATACTTTCAAACAGTGTCGGCCAGGATGATGGCTGCTGGGACCATAGAAGGGCTTGACACAAACATCAGACTTTGTCCCAGCAGCATATGGAGAAGAATCTATTCTAGATTGCATGACTACTACTTCACTAGAGGAGAAGCTATTGATGAGATGCTCAAGCTTGAGCTAGATGAGTCCGTTGAAAAAACCATGATGGATGTAAGGAGCAACATGGAAAGGCTTATGATGATCCTGATCATATACACGCTAACTTCAACTGCCTTTCCCTTCGTACTAATGCTGATGTTCACATTTCAATCCTTAGTATCAGGTTTTGGCGGAGGGGGGATGAGCAACCTAGTCCTAATGACCTCAGTCCTTCCATCTCCGTTTTTCGTCCTACTGTTTAAGATCCTTGCTCCAAGATACTTTTATTTCGAGAAGAAATCTGTTATAAAGGCCTGGCTATCTTTTCTTGCCGGTTTCCTAGGTGTTTACATAACCTTTACAGTGCTGCTTCATAAGCTCCCCCCAAGTATCCAAATTAAATTGCTTAGACTTCCTGTCCCGGTTCTTACACTAAATTTGTGGCAGAGGCTTGCCCTCTCCATGTCCATAGGATCCTTGATAGGCTTCTTGCAGATCTTTAGAAAAGAGAGGAAGTTAAGGAGCGAAACGTTTGACTTTCCTCTATTCCTTCAAGACCTCTTCTCGGAGCTTAGAAGTGGGAGATCTTTCAGCGACGCAATATCTTACATGAAGATCACTTACAAGCCCCTAAAAGAGTTCGCAAGCAAGGTGAAGGCTTGGGCAAAATTGAAGCTTCCTTACACTGAGATATTGAAGAGGATGGCTGAGAGGCAGAAGCTTAGCGTCTCAAGGATGTCAACTCTCCTGATAATGACTGCTTTGGAGGCTGGAGCCGATCTTAAGGAGGCATTTTCATCTATCTCAGAGTTTGCCGTCAGGTTAAGGGAACTCTGGATAGAAACAGAAGGAGAGAAGATGAGCAATTACTTTACTGCCATGTTTTCTTTCATGCTAGTGATCGGATCATATGCCATGCTCGTTAACGTCCTGAACATCCCTCTTCTAGCCCCACATGAGGCTGAAAAGATCAGAGAAGGAATAATGATGCAGGCATTCGTCCAGACATTGGTTATGGGAGGAACGCTAGGGCTAGTTAGGACAGGACATTTCACCTCCTCGCTTAGGGAACTTTTCATATTTTCCTTGCTTGCTTTCGTAGTCATGCTCATGATCTAGCCCTGTCCTCTTTTAGATCCAACCTATAAAAGATCTCATATGAGAAGGGATCTAGAGCCTTATTGACAGGATTTTTACGTCGACGTTCAAGTAATCCTTGAAATCCCAGCATAGATCCTCGAAGTAATCGTATAGACCGCTGTAGTACAATAAGTGCTGCTCATCTTCACGATAAGAACATCATTCTCAATTGAAATAAGCTCAGCAGTAGCTTCTGGGCTCCTAAATTTGTTGAATTCCTTTATTGTCGCTAAAACTTTGTTCTTAATCATCGAGGGGTTAAACTTAGCGTGAATAAAAAGCTAAAAACCTTATATCAAGGAACCTGATCTAAAACCACATCAAGCTTCTTCTTAGGCTCTAATGCCTTGCCATCAAAGTTCAAACAATATGCTATTACGTTAACTCCTGCCTCATATGCTCGCTTAAGGTTCCTTGAGAATTTTGGATCCATTTCCCAATTAGGTGAAAACTTCTCAGCATCCCCTCTTACCACCAAGAACAGCATGCTGGCCTCAAAACCCTCCCTCTTTGCGTTCATTAACTCCAAAACGTGTCTGCTCCCCCTTTCTGTAGGGGCATCTGGGAATAGGGCTACTCCATCCCTAACTAGGGTACATCCCTTCACTTCAAGCAAGCCCTTCTTCACCCCCCTTTCTAAAAGAAAGTCTATTCTGCTCTTTCCGTACTTCCACTCTGTCTTCTTGATGCTCCAACCCCTCAATTCCTCTATATGTCCGGCTTCTATAAGCCATCTAGCGATTTTTGAATGAAGAGATGAGTTAACAAGCGCCCAAGTTCCGTTTGATTTAATGCCTATGACCTCTCCTCTGGTTTTTCTGTCGATGCCTTCTGTCTTTCTAAGAACTACCTCCCTCCCTCTGATTAACAGCTCAGTTAGCCTCCCCGGATCCCTAAGATGGCACCTCAATACCTCCCCATTCACCATGATCACGGCTGTAAACCTGTTTGGTCTAGATAGGAATGTCCCTCTGATCAAGGGACCTTCTATGATGTACTTAGAGCCTAAGGACATCTTAGATACCTTCTCATCTCTGACTTGTGAGGTCAGCTGCTATCTTATAACAAAATCTGACATGCGTAGCATCAATATAAGGGCCATTACATCAAATAACGTTGCGATGAAAAGGGAGGAGGCTATGTCCAAGTGATCGACCAAGGCTCCAGCAGCTACATTGCCTAGAGCTGCGAATAAAGAGGAGATCGCTTGAATCGTACCGATGTCGGTTGCTCTGCCCTTAGGATTTGAGACCTTCACCTTTAGAGACATGAGGGCGGCATACTCAAGGTTTCCTATAGGAATTGCCCACAGGACTGCGAAGAGAAAGGGGCTATTTGTTAACGCCATCAAAGGGAGGTAAATCATGTAAGCTGATAGGGAAGTTATCGCAGATTTCCTTGCACCAAACCTATCTACTGCTCTTCCGTAAAGAGGAGAAGTTATTATGCCAGCTAAACCAGCAAAGCTGAGAACGATCGTGTAGATTGTCTTTGATCTTCCCAAAAGGATGTACATCTTCATCACTGCAGGCAGACCGAAGAACGCGCTTCTTAATGCGGTAAATACCGAAAGTATAGTTAATTTCCAAGCTTTTGGATTTAGATCGAATGAGATGGTCTTTAGCACAATTTTTCTTGGATCTATTCGATGAACTTTTCTCTCACCTACCTCTTGGTAGGTAAACAGGAAGATAGTTGATGCGATGATCGTTCCCAAACTGCCAAGGAGGAATGCGGCATTAATGCTATAATGCTCGACGAACCAGCCGCTAAACATCCCTCCAGATGTCCAAGCTGCAGAAGTAGCAAAAGAATAATCTCCAAAGGCTCTTCCAAGTCTTGTAGATGTAGAAGCTATCGTTGCTGGCAATATCCCAGCTTCAAGCGAAAAAAAGGAGCTTATGACCCTTATTATCAGGAAATCCCTTGGGCTATCTGCTATGAAGGCATAGGCAAGGAAGAAGGGTATGGAAAGCAGGAAGGATAGCAAGATAAATGGCTTCCTTCTCTCCATGGAATCGCTGATGGCTCCCCAAAATCTTGATGATATCAAGCTTATCATAGAAGGTAGGGCCCTAAAGGAACCTAGAAGGGTAAAGGATGCACCTAAATCATACAAATATGGCGTAAGGATGGTATTCGGTATAGAATCAAAAAAGCCCTTAAGCGAGCTTGAAACTGCTATAGAATTGAAATTCCGCCTATTTTCATCCCTAAAGGACATCTGATGTCTTAGGGGCTTTTGGAAGTCCGTATTAAAAATATTAATTCTTCATGCTTGAACGATTGTTCCCGCACACCGGACAGTCTGGCCTTCTCTCCACCTCTATCACGCTAAAAGTCATGTCTTCAAGGTCCGTTATGAGAAGTCTTCCTATTAGCGGCTTTCCTATGCCGGTTATCAGTTTAATCGCTTCCAGTGCCTCTATACATCCAACAGTTCCTGCAGTTGCTCCCAATATCGGGAATTTTTCTTCGGGGACAGGAGGCTCTGGAACAATGCATTCTAAGCATGGAGATCTTTTAGAAACTATCGTTGTTGCCTGTCCTACTAGTCCTCTAACTGCCGCGTGCACAAAGGGCTTTCCATGCATCACGCAATACTCGTTGATGATATACCTAGTTTCATAGTTATCCAGTCCGTCCACAACCACATCAACTTCGACCAAGACCTCTGAAACATTTTCCCTTGATATCTTGACGGAAACAGGCTCAATGATTATGTCGGAGTTAAATTCTCTCAATTTTTCTGCTGCGGACTGAGCTTTTGTTTTTGAAAAATCACTTTCCCAATGTATTATTTGTCTATTTAGGTTGCTTAACTCGGGCTTCTCTGGATCTATCAGGACAAGCCTTCCAATACCGGCTCCAGCCAGGTAAAAGGCAGCAGGGCTTCCCAAGCCTCCTATCCCAACTATTGCAACAGATGCTTTCTTTAGCTTCTCCTGACCAGCCTTACCTATCATTAGAAGCTGCCTATCGTATCTTATAAGGTCTCTAGAAGTGAGAATGCCGCTCATCCTCTGCTTCATCTTGATTTGATATATGCATCAAACGTAATAAATGCACTTGCCTATCTTCCAAGATGTCCCACAAGTGGAAGGGTTTTAAAAGGATCAAAAGGGTGGACGAGGCCTTAAATACCTTCATCAGCTCTCTTAAGCTAAGACCTACTGAAGCAGAGCTTGTGAGGTTGGATTTTGCCCTTGATAGAGTCTTAGCGGAGGATATAATAGCTGAAGAAGATGTTCCTCCTTTTAACAGGGCTGCCATGGATGGATACGCTGTTAGAGCTGAGGATACATATGGTGCCTCTAAGCACTCGCCAATCGTGCTTAAGGTAATAGGAGATATTCCGGCAGGGGAGGCTGTAAGCCTTGAAGTTAGAGCAGGGGAGACTGTAAGGATCCATACTGGAGCAGCTTTACCAAAAGGGGCTGATGCTGTTGTAGAGGTGGAAAATGCTGAGGAAAGTGGGGGAATGGTGAGGATTTATGAGCAAGTTCCGCCGTTCCGGAACGTTTCAAGGAAGGGTGAGGACATAAAAGAAGGAGAAGTCTTGCTCAAGAAAGGAAGGTTAATAGGGCCTTTTGAACTTGGTCTGCTTGCCATTCTCAATAAGAAGGAAGTTTTTGTCCGAAAAAAGCCAGTTGTGTGCATGATAAGCACTGGACATGAGCTAATTGAGGTAGGATGTCAGAGCGCCCATGGAAAAATTGTAAATTCCAACAGGTGGCTCGTCAAAGGGATCGTAGAGAGGCATGGTGGCCTGTTTTCTTACAAGGGAATAGTTGCTGATGAAGTTGAGGAGCTTGCAGAGAGGATAAGCGAGTGCAAAGAAGCGAACATAGTTATAACAAGCGGAGGGACGAGTGTGGGGACCTCTGATTTCGTTCCTGAAGCCCTAGAAAGGCTAGGAGGAAAGATAATTGTTCATGGGGTTGGCGTTATGCCAGGCAAGCCGACCCTTCTTGCAATCCTTCCCGATGGAAGGCCTTTCATAGGACTTCCTGGCTATCCAGTATCTGCCGCGGTGGCTTCGCTCCTATTCCTAGTCCCTCTAATTGAAAGGTTTCTTGGGATCGAAGGAGAAAGGGTGATAAACGCCTTAAGGGCCAGATTGAAAGGAAAGGTACCATCGAAGCCAGGGACCTTGCACTTTGCTAGGGTTAAGCTGAAGAGAGAGGGTGATGAGTGGATAGCAATCCCAGTTAGAGTATCTGGTGCAGGAATTATGAGTTCTTTGGTGAAAGCAGATGCATTTCTCATAGTTCCTGAGGAAGTGGAGGGCTACAAAGAGGGGGATATCGTAGAGGTTATCCCATTCAAGCGTTATTTACTGACAAATGCATTCAAATAACATTCAGTGAGGGATTTGGATGGGAGAAAGGAAGGAATTTAGAAGGCTAGCCAAGATTGAAGAAGTTTCCCACTTAATAGAATCTTACTACTCATACGTTCCAGAAGTAGAGGATGTTCCCATTGAGAACGCTGTTGGCAGGGTTTTGGCGGAGGACATAGTCTCAGAGGTAGAAGTTCCATCGTTTGATAGGGCCATGTACGATGGATATGCCCTAAGAGCTGAGGACACTTTCGGAGCAGATGAAGGGAATCCTGTAACTTTAAGGATTGTTGGCGTTGCTGAGGCTGGAAAACCTTTTCGAGGGTTTGTATCTGAGGGAGAGGCAGTTGAGGTAGCTACAGGGGCTGTCATCCCTCCGGGAGCAAATGCTGTTGTTCCTGTGGAGAGAACGGAAATTAGGGAAGATCTCCTCCTTGTTTTCAAATCAGTTGCTCCTGGCATGAACATACAGGGTGCGGGAACTGACGTAGCCGCAGGAGAGATCCTGCTACACTCAGGTAGCCTGCTAGGACCTAGGGAAATAGGATTGCTTGCTGCTATAGGCAGAACAAAGGTAAAAGCGATAAAGAAGCCTGTTGTAGCTATTTTTAGCACCGGAAATGAGCTTGTTTCGCCTGGAAATTCTTTGGATTATGGGAAGATATATGACATCAACTCATACACTATTTCAACATCTGTTCGGCAGGATGGAGGAGAACCTAGGGTTATGGGGATATTGCCAGATGATCTAGGATCCATCTTAGATGGGATAAAGGGGGCTCTCAAATGGGCTGACTTGGTGATAATATCGGGCAGTACAAGTGCTGGAGCTGGTGATGTAGTATATAAAGCAATAGAGAAGGCAGGAAAACCAGGAGTGCTTGTTCATGGCGTTGCTATGAAGCCTGGAAAGCCCTTTGTTTTAGGCATCGTTGGAAATAAGTTCGTCATAGGGTTACCTGGCTACCCAACTAGCGCTCTCATCACCTATAGGAAATTCATATCTCCTTTGGTGCGAAGAATGGCAGGAATTCAAGCCCTTAAGCCAGTCCCAATAAAGGCAAAAATGGGTAGAAGAGTACGTTCCTCGATTGGGAGGAGGAACTTTCTTCCAGTTGCATTACTCTCGGATGAAAAGGGAGAGGCATTAGCCTTTCCAATACCAACGGGATCTGAGGCCATATCGACCTTAAGTAGGGCAGATGGGTATATAGAGATACCAGAGAGCGTAGAATACGTGGAGAAGGGAGAAGAAGTGTTTGTCATACCATTTCAGGAGGGTATAAGGCCAGCTGACCTTGGATTTATCGGAAGCCATTGCCCAGGAGCCGATCTCCTCCTTTCAATGCTCAAGAAGGAGGAAAATCTTAGGATAGTTCGTGTAAATGTGGGATCCTTGGGGGGTTTTGAGGCCATCAGGTCCGGAGAAGCAGATGTCTCAGGAGTTCATGCCCTAGACCCAAGGACGGGAACATATAACGTTAATTTCTTGGAAAATTACTTGTTAAAGGGGGTTGCCAAGCTCATTAGGGGATATGAGCGTGTACAGGGACTAATTGTTGCAAAAGGGAATCCGAAAGGAATTAGAGGAGTAGAGGATTTGTTAAGGGTCGACGTAAGGTTCGTGAACAGAAACAAGGGGTCAGGAACGAGGATTCTGTTGGATCATCTGCTCATGGAGTTAGCTTCGGAGAAAAATATTCCTTTTGAAACGCTAAGAGATCAAATAAAAGGCTATAGATTCGAAAGAAAAACTCATTCTGGCCTTGCTGAAGCGGTGGTAAGAGGGGAAGCGGATGTTGGCTTGGGCATAGAGTATGTAGCAAGGATCAAGGGGTTAGACTTTATTCCACTAACGACCGAGAGATATGATTTCCTCGTAAGGATGGATAGATTGAATAAACGCCCAGTTAAACTGTTTCTTCAAGTTCTTAGATCAGATGAATTCATAAATAGGCTCTCCAACATGCCCGGATACATAGTTAGCGAGGACATTGGTTCCCTTGTAGAGTAAGGCTATGAAACGCTTTCATATCCCCTTGCTACCCAAACTATGTGTCCTGCCTCCGGAAGGATGAGCTCTTTTAGAGCTAGCTCGACTCCCTCTGTTGACCCTGGAAGGCAGAATATTGCTTTTCCTTTGCATATTCCAGCCGTTGCCCTGCTCAACATAGCCGCAGATCCTATGCTTTGAAAGCTAAGTTGCCTAAATAGCTCACCAAAGCCCCTTATTTCCTTCTCGAACATCTCAGTTGCTGCCTCAACGGTTACATCTTCGGGGTGTAACCCAGTCCCACCGCAGAGGATAATGACATCCGCTTCATTTAATGCTCTCTCTAACTCGCTTTTTATCGATGATTCATCGTCAGGTAGCACTTTCCTTATAATTACGGAGTTTCCAGCTGATTCTATTAGCTTTGCCGCTAAATCTCCAGTAGGATCAGAAAATTCCGCTCCTTCTTTCATCGCCTTGAATCTTGAGGAACTGACAGTAAAAACGGCATATTTCAGTCTTTTAGGGGATTTAGCCTTATGCTCATGAACTGGGCTTTTCATCGCTTCTAGAAGGTAAGAGTTATTATTAAATACGATATGACAATAGCGGTCATTCGTCATGATACTCAGAGATCCCTACGATAGGCCTCTGCTCAATCTAAGGATTTCAGTAAACCACAAATGCAACCTAAGGTGCTTCTTTTGTCATGCAGAGGGGTACCACGATGAAGAAAAAGAATTGATGACACCTGAGGACATAGGGAGTCTTGTAGAAATCCTTAGGGAATTTGGCGTTAGATCAATAAAGCTGACAGGCGGCGAGCCTCTTCTCAGGGAAGACTTAAGCGAGATAATCGCTCAAATTAGAGGGGTTAATGGGATAAAGGATATAGGATTGACGACGAATGGGACTCTTTTGGATGAAAGGGTTCAAGGCCTGATCGAAGCTGGTCTAGATAGGATCAACATAAACTTACCTTCTTTGAGAAGAGAGGTCTATCAAAGCATTACTGGTGTAGATGCACTAGAGAAGGTGTTAAAGGGGATAGAGAAGTCCTTATCGCTTGGCATTAAAAAATTGAAAATCAACCGCGTCATGTTGAGGGGATTAAATGAAGGAGAACTCGATCTTTTGATAGAGTTCGCGGCAAGCATAGGCGCTGATGTCCAGCTAATTGAATTGCAGGATAAGGATCCAAATTCCCCTCTTCTTAGGAAATATAGCGTGAATTTTCAAGAAATAGAAGAGAATATCAAAGAAAGGGCTTTTTCCATTAAAATTCGCCAAAACATGCATAACAGGCCCGTATATGACTTAGGAGACGTTAAGGTGGAACTTGTAAGGTCGATGAGCAATCCTGATTTCTGCTATCACTGCACAAAAATCAGAGTAACCCATTTTGGGGCTTTTAAGACGTGTCTTCTTTCAAACAAGCCCCCTATCAGGTTTTTGAAAGAGCTCAGGACAGGAAATCGAGAAGGAGTGATTAACTTGTTGTTAAAGGCTGTTTCAGAGAGAGAGCCGTACTTCAAGCCATCTTAAACTATTTGTTCGAAAACTGCGCTCGTTAGATCTTCTTAAATAGGCCCATCTGATAGGCGCATTTATCGATAGGTTGATGCTAAAAGTTGGTTTCTTTGGTACGGAAGGGGTAGGCAAAACTTCAGTTAGCACGGTTTTATCCTTCATAATGTCTTATTTAATGGAAGAAGAGGGGAAAATTGCAGCAGTTATGGATGCTGACCTACAAAAAGGTGATCTAACGAATTTGCTCCTAGGAAATGAGGGGTTTCACGGCCTTCATGACATATTGTTAGGTAACAGATTTCCAGAGGAGGTTGTATATGATCCGCTCATATCGCTCGAGGATTCAAGCATCAGACGCAAGCTTTCGGACCTCATTAAACTAAAAGTGATTCCTTCTGGCGATGGCGATCCTTCCACGCTATTGTACGAGCCAATTGATCTCCTCTTGCTGAGACTAAAATCTTTGGAGGAACATCTTCATAAAATCGGCGTTGGGCTCCTCCTAGTAGATTTTCCTTCCTCCGACAGCTCTGTGAGAATCCTGCTCAAGACCTTCTTGAAGTGGGTAAATGTGTTAATTCCTATCTTACTCCCAAACAAGAACTCTGCCTTTCAAACCAAGAGACATCTCCTTTCCTTAGAGATAAACCCTCAATTAATCCCTTTTGTTATCATAAACAAATGTAAGCGTAAATTTGATTCATATGAGATAGATTATGAGCCTATACGGAACTACTGGAATGTCCCAACTTATCTGTTGCCGTTTGATGAGGAATTTTCCCATTGCATTCAGAACGGCTCTATTTTCCTTCCAAGAATCCATAAAATGGCCTTTTGTTGTTCTTTAGTTGATGGTAGTAGACATGGGCTTAATGAAGGTGGAAGCATAACCAAGCATCTTATCGAAATCTTTCATAAGAATTCCTTTTTCAGAAACATCCATGATCAACAAGCATTTCTTGTCAATGCAGGCTTATTAGAACAGAGATCCTCGTCAGATCTCCGCTCTGGTTTGTCGAATAATGAGCAAATCTCTCTTAAAGTCACTAGTAGCAGAGCTCCAAACGAGAGGAAACCAGTTCCTAGAGACATTTATAGAGAGATTAAGGCCTTAAGTTCCTTTCATAGCCCGTTTTCTTTCTTCAGAAAAAAGTTAAGGCTTAGGTATTTGGATGGTAGTGAGGCATTAGTATCGCGAGGAGAATTAAGGGAAGCCCTCCTCCTAACGGGTCTTAGTAAAAGATTAGCCGATTCACTAACGTTTGGACAGGAACTTGACCTATCTTCTATTCCTTCGGAATTAAAGAAGCCAGTGGATCTTGCTCTAGCATTTTTGAGGCTTAGAGACATAAGGAGGGATGCTATTGAGTCTAAATAGAATTCTATATCTCTTAACCCTCCTTTATGGAGTGCTATTGATCTCTCTATACCTTTTCTCGTCCAAAGGAGGAATCTTAGAACTAAACCCAGCTTTTCAGTTAAAAACATCTTACAATAACTTCAGGGATCTTTTGCTTGTATGTATCCTAGGAGCAGCATTAGGAGGATGCTCCTATCTCCAAAGCATCACAAGCTTTGGAATTTCTGGTTTACTTACATTTCTATGTTTGCCGGCTTTCATAGACCTGAAAAGTCCTATATCAACAGTTCAGGTACTTCTGTATGGATGGACATCTTTGTACGGTTTCAGCGATTCTATTAGCCTGCTGTTAGCCCGATATATAGGGAAGAAAAAGAACCCATCGTCGCTGTTGAAATATCTGATTATTTCAGCGCTAGTAAGCTCTATAGTTCTCTCGATATCCGCTCTACTTGGCAATTTTAGAACTCTCTATTTCTCTTTTCCTAAGAGCTATTTGCTCCTTCCATCAATTGTAGGGATGCCCTTAATCGGTTACATGAAGTATCAAGGGGAGATGAGGCCCTCTTTCGTAGCTTTCAGTTTGAGCGCATCTTCCCTAGTCTTTGCTTTATTAGGCAAGTTACAACCCATCTTTGTCACTTTAGGGTTGTTTATAGGCCTAATATTTCTTATTAAGGTTTCAAATAGTTTAATTCTCCCTGATGAAATTATAGATAGAGAAAATCCTTTTGATTTGATTAATTCTGTAAGACGTTATAGCAGGAAAAGGCTCGTATTATCAGCCCTTTTTACAGTATTAACTGCAAGCTTTAGCAATATTTTCTTCCTGATTTCTCTGGCAGGTCTCTTAGCAATTGCGTTAAAAGAGCTATCTTTTTACTTCTTTATAAGATCCTTAAGGAGAGCAGGAGTTGAAGAAGTCCACCGTGCGAAGGTTCTGTTGGATTCAGGTGACATAGAAAATTGCATATTGATGGTACTTCCTTGGTTCATAAGACTTCTATCAAAATCTCTTGAAATGAGGCCCTATGAACTTCGTTCACTCTGTGATCCTCAGAGAGAAGGGGTGAGAAGGCTGATATGGGCTGTGCTCAATCCCCCAGAGGGTAATAGGAATGATGCGGAGGAGATCCTATTAATCCTGGAATCTATGCTGTGCCATGACGAGAAAGTTTGATGAAAGAATTCCTGTTTAGCCTTCTTATTAGACTCTTAGAAGCGACTCGTCTAGACAGGATATCGCATGAAAGAAGTCTCTAAGTTCAGGAGTTCTCGTCCTCTCGTCATAATCTCGCTTCTAATTCTAGCGACAATCAGTTCATCGCTGAAACCCAGTTACGTGAGTGCTGAGGCCTCATACACGATTTCCATTTCCGTTGATCCATCCTCGGGCGAAACTGGGGATAGCTTTACCGTAACTGCCACTGTAAGCATCTCTGGCCTAAATTCTGGAACGGCTTACGTCATCATGAAAACTATAGCTCCTGATGGAACGTATTCTTATTACGCAAGTTCGGCTCAAGATGTGTCTCCTTACCGCCAGTGGGATCCTGAGGATATGCCAGTTTCAATGAAATATAGCTGGACCATAACAGCTGAGGAAGAAGGTACTTACACTTCTACCATCGAAATTATAATTGATGGAGACGTACCAGAAGGTTTTCTTAGGGATAGCAAGAGCGTTACTTTTGAAGCATCCTCGTCAAGCTCATCTTCAACTAGTGGCTCCATAGACGTCTCAGTTTCCCCATCTAGTGTTCAAAGAGGCGAATCAGTGAGCATATCAGTGACGATAGATGGGTACTTGCCCCCAAATCCAAAGATAATTACTCATGTGTATTCTCCAGGATCCTCTAACCCTGTAAAAACATATTATGGGACAGGAACCTTCACTTACTCGGTTCCTTCTGATGACGCGATAGGGACTTGGAAGGTTTCCAGCTTTGTCAAGGACCAACTCGGAAATGTCGCTGCCAGCGATAGCGAGACTTTTAAAGTGGTCGATAACACGCCGCGATCATCTGATTCCCAATCGTCAGACGTACCAAGGCTATGGATGACTGTAACACCAAATCCAGCAGATGTTGGAGATGTCGTTAGGGTTAGAATACATTGTTGGTACCCGCAAGATGAATATTATCCGCCAAATCCCTTACAGATAAAAGTGGGGAATTCAGATTGGGTAGATGTTAGCGGAGAATTTAAATTCACTCCAACTTCATCTGGTGCTTTGAAGATCTGGGTTAAGGGATACTTCGATAAAAGAAGCTTACCAGGACATAATTTCGGAGTATGGAGAGATAATTTTACCACGATTTTTGTAAGAAGAGCTGTAATGCTGATTCTAGAGTATCCTAAGAGAGTTCACGTTGGAGATACGATTAACATCACCGTTAAGCTGATGTGCGGAGATAAGGAGCTGCAGGGCAAACAGATAAGAGTTTTTGTAGATGAAGGGGAGTTCTCTGTTAGCTCCGGACAAACGATCTTAATCTTGGCAAAGAGACCTGGAACCATTGACGTATCCGCCTTGTTTGAAGGGGATCAAGAATACTCTTCCACCAAAAACGGAGGCGGTCTCATAGAGGTCTGGACTAAACCTGTGTTAAGAACAGCAATTGGTGCTAAGGCATGAGAAAAAAGCTCTTAGCTGCCACCACTTTCCTCTTTTTTATCTCACTCTTTTTATCACCCATATCAGGACAGCAAACATTCGTTCAGGGACAAGTATTGGTTCTCTCCGTTCAAGTTTTAGATGAGTTGGGAAATCCAGTTGAAGGGACTCTCGTTCACTTTTATGATGAAACTGATGGCGTGGAAATAGGGGAAGATTATTCCGATGCAGAAGGGTTTGCATCTGTTATATGGAATACTTCTCTTGCTTCGATAGGGAAGCACAAGCTACATATATGGAACGATGAGGATCCTTCAATTTTCGTAGAAAGGAGTGATACCTATGTTGAGGTTAAGATAGTGAGTCCTGCTGAATTGACGCTTTCAATAACTTCTCCTAGCGCAGTAAAACCAGGAGAGGAGTTTGAGATAAGGGTAAAGGTCTCAAATATAGGGGGAGCCAGTGCATTATTTGTAGAAGCCTCTGTGAATGGGATTAGTAAGAATCTTGGGAACATAACTGGAGGATCTGTTTCCGAAACATCCTTTAGAGTAAGAGCTCAGAATGCTCCTGGAAATTACACATTGAAAGTGGTAGTTAATGGCCAGGAACAGAGCACTGGAAGGAGATTATTTGTTTCTAAGACAATTTCTTACAAGGTGAAGAGGAGAGGCATCGGGCTCTCTATAGGAGCTCCAGATTGGGTTGAAGAAGGATCTACATTTGACTTCACAGTTCTTGTAGAGAACCTTGGCGAAGATCTCTTATCCTTCACGTTAAGGATAACGCTAGATGGAGCTTCACCACACTCTATTAGAAGATCGGGATCTATTGAAGCGTATAACTCATTATCTTTCGAGTTCTCTGCTCAAGCAAAAGCAAAGGATAAGATCATCATCGTTGCAGAAGCTAAAAGCGGAGATTTGAGAGAGAAAAGAGTTAAAGAGATAAAAGTTGTTTCAAGAAGCCTCCCTCGTACAACAGCTCCACAATCTAGTCCTAGACCTTCATCTAAGGAAAAAATTAAGGAGCAATCAGGGCAAAACCTATCTGAAGTCGCGAACATTACCGAAGCCACCGCTACTCCTACCTATAATCTTACGGAAAACAACCAATCAGCTTATCAAATTGAAGAAGTAACTGGTGAAGAGAACATTTCACTTGGAACCATAAAGGAGAGGGGAATGTACTCTGGTCCGATTATCTCACCGTTAATTGTAGCAACTTGCATTTTGATACTGTTCTCAGCACTTAGAAGGCTTTGGAAAGTAGAGAAACCTTAAATTCAAGAGATAAAGCAGATAATTGCTCATTCAATTTAAAACAATGTATTCTGTCAGGAGACGTCTTAAATACCCTTTCTAGCCTTTTTGTCATCTAGGAGGTGAAAAAACTGTCTGAGAAGATTAAAAAATTCATTAGAGAGTTTCTAGAGGATGAATCTGGACTAACACAAACCACCGAGACTGCTCTTTTGATAGCCGCCACCATAGCTGCTTTCTTTGCTCTTGTAGTAAATCCTTTAGCAAATGCATTAGAATTCTTGTGGAATCTCCCTGATCTTACTGAAGAGAAGTTTTCAGACTTTGTCGACTGGTTAAGCAAGCATCTTAGCAATCTTTGGGGCTCTGAGAGTGAGAATCTGACAGAGGGAAACCTCACCTCGGGGTGAACCGGCTAGTTGGGACTTAACGAGGAAGAGAGGGCCTATCATAGATTTGTCGATTCAGCGATAAGCTGGGTGAAGGATTTCTCTTTTGACCTCTTTATCGAGCCATATAAGACTTATGACAGAGCAAGGTTGTTGGCGGCGTTTGGAAGCAAGAAACACAGATCTTTCATTGCAGAAGTCCCTTATCCTCCCCTTAGAACACCACCAGCACAATTTGATGATGTTATAGAGGATTTCGGATGTGCTTTGCTTGCTACTCAGGGCAATAGAGTATGCTTCATACCAAAGAGTTGGATTTCTGATCCGAAGAGCATGATCTCAGTGATAGGCCTTTCTAGATTGATGAAGAGGGTGTATCCAGAAGATTCATTGGATGCTGACCTTTGGGACATCATAAGATTCAGAAAGAACCATATTAAAAGGATCCTAGGATCTAGGGAGAATTTGAGCGAAGATCTAATTCTAGAAGCAGCTGTAAGGTCAACAAAGGCTTGGCCTATCCTTATCTTGGCAACTGGTAGCGATGTAACAGAGATATATGGTGTTGAAGGATCCCCTATTTACATAGATCACATTGAGGCTGGACGAGTAGAAATAAGCAATTTAGTTCTAGATGAGAGAGAATTTGAAAAGATAAGGACGATAGTGGAGTTACATCCATATGGAGCTTTGTATTTGAATCAACCAACTGTTAAGGTAGAATTTACATTAAAAGACTCCAAGATCAGGCTAGGAGTTGACATTCCTCCGGTATCAAAACCCTCTTTTGATGCCAGAAATTTGTCTGCCCTTCCAAGGCTCCCGATACCGCGTTTAATAACTCTTGGAACGATAAGAGAAGAGCTTGCTGCTTATCTGATTGAGGCCATGTACGAGAGGAAACCAATTCTTATAGTAGGAAGGACAGGTGTTGGGAAGACTACTTTAGCAAATTCACTCTTGGCATATTCTGCTAGAGAATGGAGAATCATAAGTATCGAGGAGGTGAGGGAGATCGAGGATTTCTCGGAGTACGGCCTTAAACACCATTCTTACGTCTTTCCTGGAGAAAGAGAGAGCATGGTCACGACTTTCTTGCATAGAAACCCAGATTTGGTTTTTTTAGGGGAAATTCTAACGAAAGAACACGCCAAGGCATTTGCTTTAGCTAAGGAAAGCGGATTCAGGGTCATAGCAACGACTCATGCTAGGGATCCTGCCTCGCTTGAGAGAAAATGGTTAAGGTGGGAAATGGAAGACGCTCTGATAGGATGTTTGATCTTATTTATGGAGTTTAGGGT
>Ga0190286_1000316_pt1 | contig 20985 bp, 25 predicted proteins | sample 48691834_MG_FD_183241 | JGI IMG/M metagenome (GOLD analysis project Ga0190286, IMG submission 183241) | Hydrothermal vent microbial mat bacterial communities from Southern Trench, Guaymas Basin, Mexico - 4869-18-3-4_MG | ecosystem: Environmental > Aquatic > Marine > Hydrothermal vents >... | reverse complement strand
TATTCGGATGGTGAATATACTGAGGAGGAGGTGAATGAAGAAGAATGAAATACAGTGAAGTGCCAGTATATGAAGTTTTAGAAGGTGCAGATGAATTAAGTCCGTTCATAAATCAAGCACCAAAGCAACCATTAGCAGTTGAGATAGCAAGAAAAGTTACATCCAAACATAATCAGGATGCACGTATAATAGTAGTAGGTATGCAGGGCAGAGGCAAGAGCTGGTTGAGTTTAACACTGGGCTATGGTATAGCATGTGAGATAGCACGTATCCAGAACCGTAAGAAAGGCAATAATAAGAAATGGACTGATTACTTTAACCTTGATAATATAGTAGTAATGGATGAAAAACGAGTAAAGGAGGTATTATCAGATGTAAAGCAGTATAATGTTTATTGCTTTGATGATATAGGAATAGCATGGAGTGCACGAGAGGCGATGTCACGTGGTAATCGGTTATTAAATGATGTTTTTCAGGTTTTTAGGACAGAGAATACAGTAGTGATGATGTCAATAATATCAGATTTTTTGATAGACAAAGTTCCTCGTAATCTGGTGAATTACCAGATAGAAATGGATATGTCACTCTTTGATTATGGCTGGACATTACCAAAGGTATTTTATGTGGTAGGCAAGCCACGTGGGCATGCACCGCATTATCATTATCCCAGAACAACAGAGGGGATTGCAGTAGTGCGATTCGCTTCTCCTATGCCACCAAAAGAGTTATGGGAGCAGTATGACAAGTTACGGCGAGAAGCAGCAAGAGAGATACGAGTAGAGCGTATGAAAGCTGATGAGGAAGAAGAAAAGAATAAAAAGAAACAACCTGTAAAAAAATTCACAAATGAGGAAAAATACAGGGCAGTGGAAAAAATGATATCTATGGGAATAAGTCAAAGAAAAGCATGTGAAATAGTTGGTTGTGATAGAAAAAATTTCCGTAACTGGCTCAAAGAAAAAGAAAGCAACAAAGAAATTCAACAGATAGAAGTGGGAGCGGGGGCTTAATGCGCTCAGCATTTAAATTTCCCAATAACTACCTAAATCCCTCAATTTCTATCCTCTAATATTAGAATAGATAGAGTGCCTATCAAAAACCAGATGTGAGTTTTGTAAAATTTGTGATTGAAATTTGTGATTGAACAATAAAATAATATATATAAAAAGAAACTTATATTATTATTGAGGAAGAACCCTATGGATAATAAAGGAGTAGCATTCGGATTCTTCGTAATAGTTCTGGCATTACTCGTATGTACTGCTGTATACATTGTTTCAATGCCAATAGTGAATGCCTTAATAGCAGAGTTCAATAATATGATAGAGAATAAGATGGTTTCTATTGGCACACAGAAAGCATTTAGTTTCACTGTAACAATGTTTAAAGCTATACCAATATTCGCATTAATAGGGTTCTTCCTCATATATCCGATAGTAATAGCACTATTAAGAAAGCGAGTAGGAGGATAAGAAAAAATGAAAATAGATAAGAAGGGAGCAAAGCGTGTAGAGCAGGCTATTAAGCGATATAATGAGCTTACCAGTTCTAAGGAGATAGAGAAGAAGGCAGAAGAGATAGCAAGGAAGTATGGTGTAAGTAAATCGGATGCTATGGCATATTTGCGTATGCAGTTACGCAAGGTGCAACGACAAAAGAAACTTGAACATGCACGAAGAGCATTAAAGAAATTTATGAGTAAGGCACAAGAGTTTGCAAGCAGGTATGAACAGACATTTAATGAGGAAACAAGTAATAAAAAAGACCAGACTGGATTAACTGAATATGCTAATAACATTATGAAATATTGGGAGATGAAATGAACACATATAGTAAGCAGTTAATTTTCAGTTTCTTTATCATGCTTTTTTGTATCTTGGTAAGCATGGTATTAGCAATGAGTATAGGTGTAGCAGCTGATACTATACATGATGCATTAGTTGGTGCTGATATGTATAATTTGGGTGGTAGTTGGGAGTTTTATGAGCCACAATCATCACATGATGCTCAATTTTTCATTACAATGATACATGTAATCATCTATACATTGCCTATAATAGGTGTAACAAACTTCATAATAAGCGCTACACGGAAATTGAGATATGATTTATATGGAGAGGAAGAAGAATATGTAACATATTAGGAGGAATGAAAAATGGAAAAACAACAAAGAAGACGAATAATAAAGGAAGATGATAATGAAGTTACAGCGGAGGAGGATATAGAGATAGAAGAAGAGGATACAGAGAAGACAGAGGAAGTAAAGAATATAGAAGCAATGGTTGCACATACATTGCATGAAAGCAGTGTGCTTATACGAAATATGATAGCAAGAGCCGATGGTTACACAGATATGGAAATAGGAGCATTAATTGATGCACTTGTAGCATTTGAGGTAGCAGGTGAGAATCCAGTTAGATTTATTGAGTTGAAAGAACATTTTTTGAGCGAAATTAGTAAGAGTGGGGAAACAAAAGAAAAAGAGGAGATAAGCAATGAATACTAAGCAACAGCCACGGATAAGCGAGCGTGTATATCAGGAGGTGGTGTCACGTATAGAGCATGGTAAAGTGCCGATATACCCATCATTAATACGCAGAAGGGCTATTGAGCGTTATAAGGCAGAGAAGATAGTAGAGATAGAAAGAGCAAAGAGAGAAACAGAACGAAAGATAAGAGAAGAACAGCGTAGAAGAGAAGAGAGAAGAAGAGAAGAGAGAAGACGCCGTGAACAGATGAGAAAAGCATTAGAAGCAACTAAAAAGCGAGTGCATGTTGGTAGCTGGGTAAAAATTCTAAAAGGAGGCAAGTCAGCAACTATGGGTGGTATAGCAGCAATGTCACCATCACAGGCAAAAGCATTAGGATATAAATGGGGTACTGTAAGACGTGACCCTAAAACTGGACTTTTTGAATTTGTTCCTTTACCGGGAGAACCAACTGAAGCTGAATATTATGGTATCCTGAAATGGAAATACGAAAGTGGACATTACAAACGTCCTGAAGTAGCTAAGCGAATTAAAGAAGAGATAGAAATAGGGGCTAAGAAGTATGGAATAGTAGCACCAGCATGGGCAGGTGGTTATCTGAAAGAATACAGAGAAATAGCAAAACAAATAAGAGAAGCATATCTCAAAGCAGCAGAGTCAGGAACTAAGCCCAGCGCTATTGAACTCAAGAAGGTATCTACTATGCATCCACCAACACCAAGACCTATTAGTCCACAGGATATAACCAAATATCAGGAACTCGCTACACTGGCACAACACCCTGATGTGCAAGCATATATCAGTAAAATGAAGACATTACAAGCCCAAAGCGAGCAGTTACAAGCATTGGGCACAAACCTCCAACGACAAACCGAAGCATACAGTGAATTGGTTGAAAAAGCAAACAAAGCATACGAGGAATACAAAAAAGGAGGATGGACACCTGAGGAAGTAGTAAGATATGGATTACTAACAGGGACAGTAAGTGCAATAGAAAAGCAATTAGAACCAAAGATTAGAAAATATGAAAAAGCAGTAAAAGCATTTGAAAGTGAATTAAAGCAACCAAAACCAACAGTAGTTAAAAAGTTTGAGAAAGCAAGTAAAGCATTTATGGAGCAGTATTCACCAGAACAAATTAGTCAAATAGAAAATGCAATGATTGTTACATTCCCTAATATCCAACAACCCTCCACAACTACTACTAAAGAACCCCAAGTAACATGGACTGATTTAGGGTTAAGAGTAAAAGCAGGTGAAGTCCCTGTTGTTCATATAGATTTAGCAGAACCTGAGCAAACCAAGCCACCATCATCTTTTGAAGCATCAGTAGAGCCAATAAAAAGCATAGTAAGTGGAGTAACAAATATAACAAAGCGCATAACAGGCTATTATCCTGAGAAGGAAGAAGCACTAAGGACAACAATGTCAATGTATAAAAAGCATCAGTTAGATGTAGCAGAATCGTTAGGTGTAATCCACAAAGAAAAGGATACGGGAAAGCGATATATTATTGTAAACAATACAAAATACATTGAAGGCACAAAAGGATTTGATGAACATTTAGGAGAAGCTATACAGAGCAAATTAAGTATTAAAGAACCACCTGAAGTAAAGAGAAGACAAGAGGCAATACGTAGGGCAAATCGTGCATTATCGGAATTTTTGAAATCTTATGGTGGTAAACCCGGTGAGCCTATAATATTAACAACACCAGAATCAAAGAAAGCATTTGAAAAAGTTAAGAGTGCATTTGAGAGTATACCTGAAGAAACTGCTACAACAAAAGCATATTGGGAAGAAGTTGGAAAGATACAAAAAGCACAGCCACAATTGCAAGAACTCAATATATTAGCAGAACAGGCAACAAAACAGGCAAAAGAAATGGAAAAGATACGGAAAGAAAGCTGGTTTGGCATTCCTTATAAGATAGAATCATTAGAAACAAAATATTCGCCATTTATGAAAAAATTCATTCCACCAATAACTCCATCTGTAATGACAAAAGAAGATTATACTAAAGCAATTGAAGATTTATCTAAATGGGAAGAAAAATATTGGGGAAGAAAAACACCTGAGGAAGAAAAGAAGGCATTAATTGAATCATACGAAGAAGGACAGAAAGTCTATGGTATATACAGGAGGATGTTTGGTTTACCACCAGAACCATTTGAATGGGAGAAAAAAGTTGCCAAAATCACTGGTGGTATAAAAGCAGGACAGATTGAGGAGATACGAGCACATCCAGTAAAAGGAGCAATAACAGTTGCTTCATTTGCAGCCTTACCACCTGTATTCAAAGGTGCAGGTGCAGTTTGGAAAGGTGCAGGATTGGCTACCAAACTACCCCACATAACTAAATATGCACCAAAAATTATTTTTGGTGCTATGGGTGCAGGCTATGTAGGTGGAGTAGGTTATGAAACATACAAAGCACCGACATTAGAGAAAAAAGGAGAAGTATTGGGTAGGACATCAGTAGAGATAGCAGAGATGGCTGCTGGGACTTATATGGGCATAAAACTACCGAGTAGGATATCATTAGGAGCACGTGGGTTAATAACCAGATTAACTCGCAAAAAAATACCACTATCTCAAATTACTACTGAAGAACTTGCAACTGGTAAGAAACAGTTAGGGAAAGTGCCAGAAGAGATGACTGGCAGTGAATTAGTTAAGCATTTCAAAGAGATGCAATATAAGCATGCATTACCGGGGGAGGAATTCAAACATGGTGTAAAGGTATGGCGAGCAGCACCAGTTGAATATAGAGAAGCGACAACTGTTCGCAGAGGCGAATTTGAAATGCCTGGTATGTATACTGCTCCTTATGCAGTTCCACACTTTTTGAGAATAGAACCACCAAAAGTTGATATAGAATTATTTGGCTTAGAACCTGCTGTATCAATACCTGCCCCGAAGCCCACTTATTATCGTTTTACAGTTAAGGATATTCTGAGAGTTCCATCTCGTGTGCGCAGAACAGGTATTTTTTCTGGTGCTTCATGGTTCATAGGTAGAGGAAGAACAGGTAGAGGATATATTTCAATACCTTTTGAATATGGTAAGAGAGAAGCTGAATCTGTTTTACCAGTTACAACAGGATTAGAAAGGATAAGAAGTGAATTTTACAGCACAACACCAAAAGGGGGAGCTATTCCAATTGAAGAGATGGGAGTATTTGAAACACACCTACCACGAGTTCCTGTCGGAGTCGAAAGCGGAAAATATTATGTAAAACGACCACGTGGAACAGCAATAATAGAAACAAAAAAGGGAATTATTGTAGTTAAAGGTAAGCATGGTGAAGGATATATTTTACCTGGTGGTGAAATAGACACAAGAGCAATAAAAGCATTAAGAGGAGAAATTGGTGAAAGAGGAGAAACTGCTTTAGAAGGGACAATAAGAGAGATACATGAAGAGTTAGGATTAAAAGCAAAACAAGCAAAGCGTCTGTTTAAATTACGGGGGAAAGGAATTTCCTTATATTCACTTTCAAGTGGTAGACAACACTGGTATTCAAAAAATATCTATGATGTATTTAAAATAGATACAAAAGGTAGATTGAAACTACAAAAAGAGGAGATTAGTGGTATTGAGTATTATAAACCAGGAAAGAAAATAAAATTATCAGAAGATACTAAACGAATACTTGAACGTTACTTCAAGCTAAAAGAGCAACTTGATAGAAAAGCTCCAAAAGATGTCTCTAAAATTACTAAGCGAATAATAGGTGAGAAGAAAAAAGGAAGAGTAAAAAAAGGTGAACCACGCAGTATAGGAGATATACTCAAGGAAGAGCAAGAATATTATGCGCAGTTCCCAAAGAAGATGTCTTTAATTTCACCTGAGTATTTAGGTATAAAGGCTATAATTTCATCAACTGGTATTCCAATAAAGCGCTATAAAAAGATACAAGAGCGCTACACTATGAAACCATTAAGAGGAGAGCGATTCGTTGCCCCAAGAATTTCTTATAAACAGCCTACTGCATACCAATACCAGAAATATCTTATTGCGCAATATCCTGAAATATCTTATCCTGAGATGGGGTATCCTGAAGTAGGCTATCCACAATTAAGTTATCCAAAAGCACCAGAAATACCTTATCCTGAAACAGGTTATCCTGAGTCGAGTTATCCAAAAATACCTTGTCCTGAATTTGATTACTTCAAACCATCAGAAATACCTTATCCTGGTTTTGAATTACCACCAGTTTCACCTCCATATACACCATCTTTAACACCTCGTCTTCCTCCCTCAGGCAAGAAAAAGATAAAGCACAAGAAACATATTAAAAAATCTCCTTACGAATGGTTTGAATACCATCCTATACCAACATTAGAAGAGATGTTCTCTATGGTGGGATTGCCACAACAAAAATCCAGAATTAAAGCAAAACACAGCACAGAAATAACATCTGCAATAAACCAAATAGTAGGTAAAACACCAAAGCTATGAGAATGAATAATTTGAGATGGGTATCTATATTTTTTGTAGTTATGATTGTATTGATATTACTCTCAAGTTCATGTGGTGCTTTCTTAGGATTAGGACATACTCCAGTAATAGAAAAAGAATTCTATCCACATATCAAGCAATTAATATTAACAAATACCGATACAAAACAGCAATTACAAATCAAAGTAATTTCAAAAAAGGAAGGTGTATGTAAGTTTGAAGAGGTTTTTGAGATAACAGCATTAGGTAGTGATTACACACCAAAGAAAGGTAGAGATTTCGGGTTAAGGTTTAGAAATAAAACCCATAATGATGCATCAGACAAAATAAAAAGTATAGAGTGGTATGTTTGGGAAGATAATGAATGGCAACCATTGAAATGGGACTGGTTAGGTAAAACAACACCAATAAAGGAAAACGAAACAAAATTGTATAAATTGGTGGTAACAAAGAAGCGAGCAGAATTGGGTGATAAGCGGATATTAACTATACCAAAGTTTATGGATATTGAGGATGAAAGGCTATCATGGTGGAATGTATCATGGCAATACAGGATTAATTCCACATTGAATAATGTGCCGAGTGGTGGTTATACATATCAACTATTAGTGCATTCAGGAAGTGGCATAAATACAAAGACAGATATATATCTGAATGGACATGGAGCATCTAATTTTAAAGATATAAGATTTACTTTGGATGATACAACTGAATTAGATTATTGGATAGAGGATAATTCAACAGACCCTATAAGGGTATATATAGATGTTCCAACAAATGGAACAGTATATATGTATTATGGCAACCCAGATGTAGAGACAACATCTGACTTGAGGAGTGTAGGAGTATTTGGTGATGACTTTAGAGATGGAAGTAAATGGACAACAACATCTTCAGAAATATTCAAAATAACTAATGGTATATTAAAAATGAATATGAGTACTATAAGTACAGCGTATATTTATACAAATTCATTCAATGGACTAAAAAATTACTGTGTTCAGTACCAAATAAAAATAACAAATGCATACTCAGGTGCAGAAGATTTCTTCTGTATGCAAACAGCAGCAGGCATTCCTCTAACTGATAATCTTAATTTTAGTGGACAATATTTATATCCAAATAACTATCTTTCGAGATTTGAGATAGGTTATCAGAATCATATAGAAAATACATCTTCTGGTGTTGGATTTGCCTATAATTATTATTATGGTATGAGAATAAAATATTATAATGGTGTAGGAATGATAGAAAGATGGAACTCCCATTATACATCTAAACACTCAGAAGCAGGACCTGTTTATGGTAGTTCACCAGTAATGACAAGATTTGTAGTATCTCAATACACCAATTATGGAATGCAAGGTGAATTAGATAATATTCTAATACGAAAATATCAAGACCCTGAACCTGAATGGCAAACATGGTCAACAGAAGAGACAGAAATTACTTTTACTGGTGAAGGTATAACTCAATACAACAGCCAACGCAAACTCGTTCGCACATCTGATAACTATCTGCACAGGGTTTATACCAAATATGACGGTTCTAATTATTGTGTTTATTATGCAAAAAGCACAGATGGGGGTTCAACATGGACAGAAACAGTCTTGACAGAGCCAGGTGTAGATTGTAAGAACCCATCAATAGCTACTGATTCGGAAGATAATTTGTGGGTAGTGTATGAGAAATACAATGATGGCATAAAACACAAAAAATACAATGGTTTAAGCTGGGAGAATGAACAAGATATAAGTAGTGATTCTGGACATGTGCCTACAATAGCTGTTGATAGTAATGATAATATCCATGTAGTATGGTATACAGATACTGGTAAGATACATTATAGGACTTATAACGGCACAGCATGGAGTTCAATACAGAATTTGAGAGAAAGTAATTATCCACAATATCCTTCTATTGCAATAGATACAAATAACTATATCCATGTAGTATGGCAGGAATTGAATACAACAACAAATACATACAATATCAAGCACCGTATGTATACCTCAAGCTGGCAACCTACTCATAATATAACCACTGGTGAAACATATAATCAAACCTATCCAAGTATAGCAACCGACACAAGCGGTAATGCATGGATAGTATGGCAGACTCAAGACCACAAAATTAAAGCAATAAAATACAAATCAGATGGTACATGGAGCAGTATAGAAACTGTCTGCGATGGTGGTAGCTATGAACAGAGAAATCCATCTGTTTCTATTTATTCCAACAATTATGTAAGAGTAGTATGGTATGGACAGGATAGTTCACACCACGACAACTACATAATAAGAGAAAGACACAGAACAAGTTCATGGAGCTCTATAACAGATATACTATATCCAACAGGCAAAGATGTAGTATATCCTTCATTGATTTCAGCATTATACCCATGTATATGCACAGATTGTTATATTAACATACCAGATGGAGGATATGCTTTTGTATATGATGAAGATGGTGAAATAAAATACTATGCATCAGACGATTTGGCATGGCGATGCCCAACGAAATATACATTAACCATAAAAGCAATAGATGCAAAAACAGGTATGGCAGTAACAAGTTTCAGTGCTGACTTGGGTACAGGTGAAACAAAATCAACAACAAATGGCATTGTTAAGTTCAGATGCTTAGAAACAGGGTATTATAGCCTTCGTATAACTGCTAATGGCTATTATGTCCATACAGAGACAGTTGTAATAGATAATACAAAGGAAATGACTGTATCATTAACACCGATAAGTGAATCTGAATATTACCTATTGCCAAAAGCAAAAACTGTAACATTCACAGTGCAGGATATTTATGGTAATAGAATACCGAATCTATATGTAGAGGCAGTAGGGTATAACATTACACATCCTTATGGATGGTTAGGAACAATCTTTGGGTTTACAAATGCAACTGAAATATACAATACGACACAAAATGGAACAACAGATAGCTATGGACAGATAGCATTTACAATGGTTGAGACAATCAAATATAAGGTGAATTTCAGAAATGATAGTTTGGGGATAAACAAGACATGGTTCAAATACCCAACAAGAAACGAATACACAATAGTAATACTACCATGGGAATACAGCCCAGAAGAGAGGCGTAAGCAAGAGATAATGGCAACCACAGTAAATATTACAACATCAAAGATAAATGAGACACATGCAATAATTTATGTAAACTATACCGACCCAAGTGGTTTAACGACATATCTTAACATCAATATAACTCGGTTAGCAGTTCTCAACAAGAAAGAAGTAGTATACAACTACACAGTAACGAATCAGAGCGTTGTGAACCAGTCATTCATTGTAACACCATACAAGGGACGTTCGTTTGGTATTAGGATAACAGCAATGCACGAGGATTTCGGAGAACGAATATGGGAATATGGTGTTAAATTTAAAGGATTATTAACAGATTTAGAACTACCAGAGAAGGCATATCCAGTGATAGCAATAGCACTGATTTTCTTTATCGGGGGCTTATTCGGAGCAACTACTGCATTACAGGGTTCGCTAATAGTGTGTATAGTGAGCTGGATATTTTACGGCATTGGATGGCTGAATTTAGCACCAAATAAGGTTATGATAAGTGCATTATCACTTGCAACAGTAATATCTGTGCTTGCATTACTAATGGAGAAAGCACGAAAAGTAGGAGTGCAGTAAAAAGATTTTTAAATGAGTTTATTAAAAATAATAAATAAGGAGGTGATACAAAAGGAATGGATGTATTAACTTTAATGTGGATGGTTGTAGTCCTTTTCGTGGCGCTATGGGTTGTTGTAGTGTTATTTCTGAAATACTATTTTGACATAAAGAAATGGGCACCAGAAGCAAGAGTATTCAAAGAAGCGAGGAAGAAAAAATTAGCGATACTGGAGATAACTGATTCGGCGGGCAGAACAGCATTCATGGTAGGTAAGAAACGCAGAAGACGTGATATTCATTTTCAGGGTTCTGAACATGGAATACTAATAGACCCGAAATTGCAGGGCAATGCACCAGAGAACCGAACAGTAGATGGTGTTCCAATCCATCACTTCTCAACTCAGTATCCATTCAGCATGAGTGATAAGAATGCACGAGCACTGGAGACAATAATTAAACATGCAAGAGAAAATTATCCAGAATTGAATTTCCTAACTGATTCAGATATACTAATACTTACGAGCACACCACGCAGTGATTTAGACCATGATGTGGCTAACTATATTGTAGAGTATCAGCCAGAGGTAGAGCGAGAAATCTTAACTAAGAAATTTACACTTGATAGCAACAATAAATCACCATTGCAACTCAATCATCAACTAATTGAAGAATTGAATGAGAAAGGTATAGCAATAAGGTATAAACCATTAGATAGAAACCAGATAATTGAGTATCTGAATACCAAATATAATACAAATCTCAATCCTAAAAAGCTAATGATTGCCAGAGACAAAGAAGGTAACATAAGTATAATAGAGCGTAAAACAAAAGCAATAAAGGCAACAATAGAAAAAATTGGGAATATCTGTAAATTAACAGTGCCTGATGTTATCAACCCTGGACTTGAGATTGGTACAATGGAAGATGGAAATATAAATATTCCTGATGCAGAGCTTACTCCTAACAACACTGAGGAAACAGAATATGTATTGAAAGTAGGAACAGATGAAGGTGAAAAGAAGAAATACACGATTATTTATGACAAAGAGGAAGATACATGGGGAGTATACGAAACAGAAAAAGCAAAAGTAAAACTAACAAAAGAGGATGTAGTTGAGCAAATAGCGCAGTTACAACAAGAAGTGCAGACTGAACCAGTTAAGCATGGCTGGTTCTCCTATACTTATGCCTTCAATAACTCGCCTATGGGCATGCTGGCGCAGGATATGCAACAGTTAGTGCTTCTAATACAGCGAATGACCCGTGAAGAATTAAAGGGCGAATGGGAACGCTATGTGCCTCTTGCATTTGCAGTATTGATAATTGTAGTTGCAATAATAGCAATAGTAACTGTTTTAGGTAGAGGAGGTGCATAGACAATAGCAACACAAAAAAATACAAAGAAACGGAAAAAAAGAAAGAAGAGGAAGAAGATAATAGTAAGTAGGGAAATAGAAAGGTTACGACAGATTGTATATGATAGTGGTGTTCCTGCATGGTTAGTGAATGTAGAAGAAATCTATGATTTCTCATTACCATTAGAAGAGAATAAGCGAAGAGTGGAACAAGAAATAGAAGAAATAAGGGCACAGATGCAACATTTTGCTCATCAGTATATAGAAGAGTTAGTTGGAAGTGAACACCACAAACCCACTAAGAAATAAAAAGTTTTTATATAGAAAAGTATAATAAATAATTGGTGATGTAAAAAATGGGAAAATTGAGAATACCAAAAAGGAGATATAGGGTAGAGAAGAAAGTAATACACAGAAAGGCATGGGTAGATAGATGGGGACACAGACATCCAGCAACGACCTATGTTCGGAGAGCACAGATTATTGAGCGAAAAGCGTATGAGAGGGAGGATATAGGAGCACCAGGCAGAGGGAAGAAGATAATACCGATAAAAGGCGAGATGAAGATAAACGACAAAGAATATCATGTAAGCCTACCAACACGAACAAGACATGCTATCCTGCGTGCATTGGTGAAGAAGTATGGTGTAGCGAAGATATGGAGAAGGTTGCATGCAATGGTAATCATGCGGAAGAGAACACAGCCAGAGGCAAGAAAAATATTTGAGCAGGACAGGGACTGGGTGGCTAAAACATTCGGCACTAAAAGTTTAACACCACGAGCAGCGATAAAGAAATGGAAGAGCATGAGCCATGTAGCAAGGCAGAAAGCTATGCCTGGAGGGAAAATATAAACAGTTAGGAGATAGTGATATGGCTAAAGTAGGTGGAGGTTTGGGTGGTAAGCTCACAGAACTAAGAAAGCAAGTAAAAAAGGAAAAAGCATGGGCAGAGAGATATTATGGAGAAAAGAATTTCCACTGCTATGCAGTAGGTATCAAATGGGCAGACAGAAAAAGACCAGTGTGGTACAAACATGTCTTATGCGCAAGGAATAGAGAACATGCAAAAGAACTACTTAGGCAACGAAATTTTCCTATGGATATGGTTGTGCTGAAAAGATTGGATAAGTAAAAATGCCACGAAAAGGATATGGTAGGAAAGATGGAAGTAGACGAGGCTTCAGAGAAGGAGGCAGAGGCAGGAACAGAACAAACAGGTGCAGACATCCAAAAATGAGGAGGAAATAAAAAGTTAGGAGGTGATATCAATGGTTAGGAAAGGAAAAAGAGGAATTATTGGAAGTGAGAAACAGCCATATGGCACACGCTATTTTGATGGAGAGCCATTTACTGTTTTTGGAAGAGCAGCAGAAACTAAAAGTGAAGCAAAGAAAATGGCAGATGAATTCAGAAGAGAAGGCTTTTGTGTAAGGATTGTTAGAGGAGCTTACAAATATCCACTAAATCCAAAATCAAAGAGAGGTAGGTATTGGTATATCTATGTAAATACCAACAGAAAGAGAAAAAGATAATAAACCTACCAAAGCAAAGGACAATGAAATGCCTAAAATAAAACAAACTGCTAATCGTGTAATAGTGCACGCAGGCAACTGGTGGAAGCGTTATCAATCAGCCAGAACAAAATCGTTATGGCAGTTTCGCATAAAGGATGTAGGACGATTAAAACATTCAGAGTTGATATTATGCAAGCCACCACATTCAGCGAGCTGGCATACCTATGCTTGGTCATTCTCTAACCAGCAGGTGAAGAAAAATAATCGTAAATTAATGGTTTATGATAAGAAAGCATTTGAGATACTGGCAAAAATGAAGGAGAAAGGAGAATTAAAAGGTTATGCTGTGGTGTTGAAGTAAAATTAACCATAAGGAAATTTTTTAAAGTTATTAATGAATTTTTTGATAGAGGAAGTCAAAATAAGCAAACATAAACCAAAACCAAAAATTCAAAATCAAAGCTTTTTATGTATGTAAATTATATTATTACATAAAGATAAGAAGATAATGGTGAGAAGTAAATGGATAAAAGCATGAGAAAGAGGGTTTTAAGTAACTTTTTTATATATGTAAAATATAATTATTATATGGAGGAAGTAAAATGGTAATGATGATGTGCGTGTCCTGTGGGTATCTGTGGAACTATCGGGGAAGGCTGAGAACAAAAAATGGGAAGACAAGGCTTCCCTTCAAAGTCAGTTGCCCCCGATGTAAGTATCCACAGGACCCACGAAAAGCGATAGAAAATTACAAAAAGAAGGGAGCACTCAGTTATAAACCAAAAACTTATTTCTGTGAGAAATGCGGCAAAAATCACAGATTTACTACTGAAATAGGGAAACAACATTTGAAATACAAAAGAGAAGCTAATAGTGATAATAGAACAACTCTGGAAGGAAGTCCAAAGGAGGAAAAAGGAGAATGAGCGGAAAAGGCAACTTCTTGTATGAAAAGACAGTTGATGAAGTAATCAACTATGCTCAGTGCAAGAATCCACAGGAAAGCCAGAGAACGACTGTTAATATTCCTTTATCACAAGAAATCGCATTAAAAGACCTGCAAGATAGGTATAGACGAAGCGCATTCTGTGTATTAAGGTATGTTGTTCAGCATGGATTCACTATTTTTGAACATGAGAACAAGGATATTCTCAAGCAAATCAAAGGATTGAGAAAAACACTGAGACATTCTAAGAATTCAATTATACCAGCATACCTGTTCCTATTGAAAGTAGAGACAGGTAAGGATGATAGTAGTGGCAGTGTAAGAAGGGCATTAATAGGAGATAGAGATATCATTGCTGCAATCCAAGATTGTAGCAATGAACTGAACATGAATTTCTCTTCATTCATTCAGGTTCTTATTGACTATTCGTTAAGCACAAGTAGGAATCTCAGTGAAATCCAGTTAAGAGCCAGTAAAAGCAAATCAGAGTTTCAAAAGAAGATTAACGATATTCTGGATGTTCTTATTAGGTTGGAAAATGGTGAAACTAAGAAAGAAGATAATACTGAGGATAACATTGATATAGAGAATCTTCTTGAGGATGATAATGAAGAACAATAAATTTATATAAAAATTAAAAATATAAATTGTTTATATTTTTGAAAAAAATATAAACAATTTATATTTGCTGATAAATGTATAAAAAGTTTATACATTTATCAGCATGTACCATATACTATAGTATACTATATATAAGTTAGGGTAACCTAAAACTTGGCTTTTACTATATACTATAGTATATAGTAAAAGTGGCAATCAATCTTAATAAGATAGTTCCAAATAACCTTAATAACAGACTTTTAAGGAGAAAGAGAAACTAAGAAGGAAAAGATAACCAAAATAATGGATGTAATGAGAGATTGAGCAAAGTTTTTTAAAATTTAAAAAACTTTGCAGTATTAATATATATATTGATCCTTTTAAGTTTTTTAAATTTTAAAAAACTTAAAAGAAAAAACTGATAGATAATTAATTAAATAGACTATTAAACAAAGAAATAGACTCTTACTGAGATTAACAAAATCTCAGTAAGATTGAATCTTAGTAAGACATTCAGATTCTTTTATTCTGAATGTCCTTATTAGTCTGGTAAAGATGAGCAAAATAAGTTTGTTCAAATGGCAGAGAGAAGCCTTAAGAAGATGGATAGAAAATGGTAGACAGGGAATAATAGAAAGTCCAACATTAAGAAGGTTAATACCTTTATACCTTAACCTTTATATAGTATAAATTCTAATATAATAATTGGTGATAGAGATGATGGATATAAGGACATTAAAAATAGTGGTAGCGAACAAGATAAGAAAGCGAAGACGATTAGAAGAAGAACTGAGAAAGGTTAATGAAGAGATAGAGGAACTTAATAGAGAAATTGAAAAGGGGGAAGCAGAAATAAGGAGATGATGAAAAATGAAAATAAGCATAGATAAGCTAAAAATTAACCCTGAATATGAGAGGTTAGTTCCAGCTCTCTCTACCAGTGATTACGAAACCTTAAGAGACAGTCTTGATAAGTTTGGATTCAGGGAGGCGTATCCAGTAGTTATAAATAAGAATAACGAAATTCTTGATGGACATCATAGATATAAAATTTGTAAAGAAATAGGACTAACAGAGATTCCTGTCCAAATTGAAGAGTTTGAAAATAAACTGGATGAAAAGGAATGGGTTATATGCACTAATATTGCGAGGAGGCAGTTAAACACTGCACAGAAAGGTGAGTTGTTTTTGGTGATATTAGAGATTGAGAGGGAGAAGGCGAAGAAGAGACAACAACAAACACAATTTGCGGGTAGAGATAAAAATGGTGATCCAGTCACCAAATCTTCGGTCCCTATGGTTCCCATAGGGACCGAAGAATCACAAGAAAAAGGTGAAGCAGTGGAGATAGCAGCAAAGAAGGTTGGAATTAACAAAGGGACAGGCTATCAAATCCTAAAAATTAAAAAAGCAGCTGAAGAGCATGATGAAGTGAAAAAATCATGGCAAGATGCTGTAAATGGCAAGAAATCGGTTGCAAAGGTATATAAGGAAGTTATGAACATTGAAAAGAAGAAAGAGATAAAGAAAAGAGTAGAGAACATTAATTATAACTTTAGCGAGAATGTTAAGTTAGGAGATGCAAAAGACTTAATAAAAGATATAGAAGGTAATTCAGTGGATTTAATTCTAACAGATCCACCTTATTTTCTTTCAGAGGGCAAAACAGACATAAAATTTAAAGATCGAAGTGATATTAAAAGAGATCAAGGAGATTGGGACAAACAGAAGGTCGAAATATTATTGGAACTTCTTCCTGACATGTATCGTGTATTAAGAGATGGAGGAAGTATCTACATAATGACACAAGACTCTTTAATAGGTCTATTGCAGAATGAACTTTCAAAAGCAGGATTTAATCCTCATGCTACAATAGTTTGGCATAAAACAAACCCTCCTCCTGGAGCAGTGAGGACACAATTTTGTTCTTCATGTGAATATATTATCTTTGCTACAAAAGGAGAGAAGCATACTTTTAATGTCGAAGATGGTTGGAATAGACATAATTTTATAGAGGGTCCAATTTGTATGGGGAATGAAAGGTATTATAACCATCCTACTCAAAAACCATTGTATCTTTTTGAGAAGCTAATGAAAATATCATCAAATAGAGGAGATACGGTATTAGATCCTTTTGCTGGAACAGGGACAACAGGAGTAGCAGCAAAGAAACTGGGAAGAAATTTTATTCTTTTCGAGAAAGAAAAGGAATATGTAAATATTATTAAAGCAAGATTGAGCAATGAATAGGATATGGTTATCATCTTCTCCAGGAACATTAGGGAAAGGAGATAAAATCTATTATTTAAACACAGATACTCCAAACAAATGGATAAGGATGGACATTCGTCTTTGGATAAAATTAATATTAAGTCTGGGTAGAAATGAACTCAGAATAAAAGGAGATGCTATTAAGGCAACGAGATGTTTTTTCTTTAAGGAGGGGATATTTCGGGCAATAGACGGAGAAGATCCATATAATATAGTATTCGTTTATCGTGTTCCTTCTCCACCAAGAAGTATAAGCAAGTTTCATTTGAAGATAAAAGAGAAGAGATTATGGATAAAATTCAATGAAAATAAGATTCAAGTGCAACACAAAGAGATATTTGAGATAACAAACTATATATCTAAGATATATACAGAGGTATATCTTAAAAAATTGGCAGATAAAGTTTTTTCAAAGATATGGGAGGAATTTTTAAATGGAACAAAAAATAACTCTACATAACTGGCAAAAGGAAGCCTTAAAGGAATGGATAAATAATAAAGGGCAGGGGATTATTCAAGCACCAACAGGTAGTGGGAAGACCTATTTAGGGCTTAAATTAATGGAAAAAGAGAGTTTATCGCCTTTTCTGGTTGTTGTGCCAACAGTAGAACTGAAAGAACAATGGAAAGAGCGGATACGAAAATTCTATCCTGAAATATCTGTTAGAGGTATAGGAGGTGGTGAAAAATACAATCCAAATAGAACCCTTGATTGCTATAACAAAACAGCGACAGTAGCAGTAATAAATTCCATGCGAGACCAGCCTTTTTCATGCAAGACTGTTATACTAGATGAAATTCATCATTATTCGCTTCTCGCACCTGAGAACTTCAAAATCTGGGATAATGTGGATTATAAATACATCATGGGCTTATCAGCAACACCAGTTCCAGAGAGATTGGCAAGGATAGGAGGTGGTTGGGATATTCCTCTGGTTTACAGATATACTTTGAGCCAAGCATACAGAGATAAAATCTTGTTAAGACCTGAGATTGTTTTAAAACCTGTAAACCTTACTGAAACTGAGCAGGAACAATATGATGCATTAACAGAGAAGATGCGAAATAATACAAAGAAATTTGTTGATTTCGATGATGCACCAATGTGGTTTAAAGCCTGCGCATTTGAAAGGAATGAAATACTGTTTAATTCAAGGATGAAACTCAGAGTATTGGAGAAAATTCTTAGTGAGATTGAGTTCAAAAAAGCCATAGTTTTTGTTGAAAGAATTGAAACTTGCAACGAAATAGCGAGAAGGATTAATGAAATTGGAATTGAAGCACTGGCACTGCATAGTGAGTTAAAAAGGAAGGAACGAAAGGAACTGGTGAGCAGGTTTATTAATACCTCATTTCCTATTGTTCTTGTGAATGCTCATATTTTTGAAGAAGGCTTAGATGTGCCACAGGTAGATTTGCTACTATTGTATAGCTACAATTCAACACGAAGGGAAAATTTGCAAAGAATTGGGCGTGCATTGCATAACACAAAAACTACTCCAAAAATTTTTATTCTTTATTATCGAAACACAAAAGAGAGTAAGATTGCAAAGAGAATAAAAAAGTTTTTTGAAAGTTTTGAGTAAAAAATGAAGCCAATAAAAGAAAAGGACTTTAGAGACCTTAAAATCAAGGCAATTGAGTGCAGAAGGTATTACATCACTAAAGCAATGGAATTCAGACGAAGAATGTTGCAGATTCAAAAAAGAAAAAAATTAGGAAGGTGTTTGAATAATGACAGAACCAATAACAGGTGCACAAATAGTATATGTAGCAAAAATAGCGCTCATAATATCCATCATATACCTAATCGGGAGGATCGTCCCCCCACTAATAGAATACAAAAAGATAAAATATCTTGAGGTGGTGATAACGACGAAACAATGTGAAAATAAGACAACATCTTTTCAGAGAGTATTGAAATGGATAAAGGATAAGAGAAAGAGAGAAACAGAGGAGGATTATTTGAGGAGATGGGAGAATAATAGGAGGATGAAATGAGAAATAATGGGATATACAAAATTATAGGGCAGATAAAGCAACAACAAGCAGATGAAAGGATTTTAAAAGCTATAAAAAGCTTAGACCAGCCTACTGATTTGCAGACATTATCAGAGGCACTTAATTTACATAAAGATACAATAAGAAAGCATCTATATCGGCTAAAAAGACAAGGCAAGGTCAGAATCTCAAGAAATCCTGCTAATAAAAGGTTTTTAGCGATTTATTATGTTAGGAGGTGATGTAAAATGAAAAAAGAAACCATGAGGAAAATAGTGGATTCAATACTGCCATCAGATTTGGTTACTCTCGCTATCTGGATAGTTGGTGCTGTTCTGATAAAAGGATTTACCAACGTAAGAGATGCATCAGAGGAAATACAAGCGATGTATGTGATGTTTGTTGCGCTGTATATAGTGCTTATGATAGTTGTCTTGCACCAGACAGAGATAATGCACAGGCTTAGAAGGATAGAGAGTAATAGGAGGTAATGCTAAAATATTGCAAAACTCATGGAAATATCGTAGATATCTTATCAAAGAACGGAGATTATGAGAGGTTGTCTTTAAACAACCCCTCAGTGGTTATATTCCTGCAATCAATAGCAGGGTGGTTATTAATAATATATTGGAGATAGGGATATAAAAATGAAAGGATTTAAAATTTTAGAGGCGATAGTAATTTCTCTCTACTTCTTAAGTATAATCTACTTTGGTCATCTTATCGCTGAACAACAGAAAATCACCATCTGCCAATCCTGCCAAGAACAAAACTGGACTGGTGAACTTCCAGCAGTAGATATGAAAGTAAATTGCTCTGAAGTTAAGGAATGGTGTGAAGAAGAGGTGATGGTTGAGAGGGATAAACCTTTTTATATAGAAAAGTTAATTAATATTAATAGGTAATAGGAGGTGAGAAAATAAAATGGGAGAACTAAGATTTATTTATGGAGGTAAGCAAGCTGGATATAGATTGCGACGATTGAAGAGAAAGGACTTTCCATGGGAAACACAGGTTTGGTTCGATGGACGGATTTGGCGCCGAGACTTATGGGCAACTAAAGAAGAAGCATTAGAGTTTATCGAGGCACGCATGAAGATCCACTATGGAAAGGGGGGACTGAAAAAAAGAACAAAATAAAATTGAAATCGCAATAATAGGAAGAGTAATTCTAAAAAGAATAAAGAATGTGATTAGATTATTATAAAAAAGGAGGTAGAGAAATGGAAGAAGAAAGATGGAGAAAAATAAAAGAAATAGAAGAAAAACTTGATGAAATGTGGAAGGACCCGAACTTATGGAAGGAAGTGGAAAAGTTCCAAAGGGAACATGGAGAATTAACCGAAGAAGAACTTCGAGAGAGATTTACAATATAAAGGGGTGTAAAAAGTGCCCCCTAAATCTCTGTTTTTCATTTTTTATATAAAAAAATGATGAATATGCCTTATTTTGCTAATTCATTCTATTACATGGTTTATTAGAGCAAAATAAAAGCCTTCATGCTTTTATAAATGACCCTTTGATATTAAAGTAAGCCTTTTTATACTTTTAATTAAATATATTTATTAGAAACCATAGTTTTAATAAAATGTATGTCGGATATGTAAGAACCTCCCTGAGGGAAGAAAATATAGAGAATCAGAAAAAAGCAATAAGGGATAAATACGGTGATATAAAG
>Ga0190286_1000315_pt1 | contig 21216 bp, 18 predicted proteins | sample 48691834_MG_FD_183241 | JGI IMG/M metagenome (GOLD analysis project Ga0190286, IMG submission 183241) | Hydrothermal vent microbial mat bacterial communities from Southern Trench, Guaymas Basin, Mexico - 4869-18-3-4_MG | ecosystem: Environmental > Aquatic > Marine > Hydrothermal vents >... | reverse complement strand
GGTTACTTGGCTGGCTTTACTAGTTTTGCTATTCTCCTAGCTCTTCTCCACAGTGTATACTCGTATATGGCTATGGTGATTATAGTTATCAGGATTATGATGCCCATGAGGTATCCTACTATTGTGGCTAGTGGTACTCCGAATATCCTACTTGTCGAAATGTGTATTACTGCTTCCTCTCCTGGTTTTACTACTACTTCTTCTTGTCCTGCTAGAAGCTCTAGTTTTGATGGTACTACTATCATCGTTAGGGCTATGGCTATTAGGGATAGGATAAATAATACCTTCAGATTCACATGATCACCGGTGTTATAGTTATATTTTCATACTAATATAAGTTGTTCCTCTATGTTCACTAGTATTTTTCATAATTAAAATTTATATGTTGCTTATTAGGGTTAAACTTTTTATTCACATTCTTTGATGTATTTAGGAGTGATGATTACACACCAAGCTGAGTATTGATGAACCTTTAGCGGACTGACCAGGGTAATGAAGAAATTCTATCTAAATCCCCCTCTTTATCTAGAAGTAACAAGGCATCACATACAGAGTACAATTAGAGCACTGTTGAAGAGTGAAAAGGAATCGAGAGAGGGGTTAAGGTATACCAATTCTAAGATCACTGTACTCCAAGCGTTTAGTTAAGGGATTAAGTGAATTTTAAAGGGTTAGGGTCAGGTCAACTATACAATTGATACCATATGTAGTAGCGCCTGGACGCCTTTGTTTCTTTGTTGTTTTGTTGTATAGTACTTTCATTTTTATGTTCCATTTAAGTTTCTTTGAGTATACTATAAATTATAAGGACGAGAACAAATTGAAAGCGGTAATGTTGATACTTATGAATTGTGCTATTACTATAAGAGTTTTAACTTCATTGAATAGTTAATCCTCTTAGCTACATCACTTATGTATTTAAAGTCCTGATTGTGAGTAACTAACTCCTCATCTCTATTAAGAGCTATTGCAGCCACTAGTAAGTCCTATGTTAAGCTCCTCCCTAAGTTCTTCAATACTAATCCTACCACTCAATCTAGCAATAACCTCCTTAACGATTCTTCTAACTTCCTCTTCGGAAAGTACTACTCCATAAAACTACTCAGAATTAAGGTACAATTTAGTATTTTTTAGGTGTCAAGTCTCTAGCTAGTATTTTAAATATATATCGTCTAAGAAATATACGAAACCTTGAATTACCAGAAACGCGGCCCTATCAAGTAAGGACTATAGTACTGCTCTATAATTCGTAAGTATAGAATCCAGCTCTTCATGTGTTAGTGATAGTTCTCTTATTGAACAGTTTGAGCCCTAATGCTTAAAAAGAAGAGAGAAGAGGAGAAATAGAGGATTTATGAGTGGAAGGAGTACCTATACTTGGACACTTATGTTCGTACTAGCTCTCCTTAACGATGGTTTAGACCTTCTAGGTATGCGAAGTCCCATTATAGAGCTAGTACTCGATATAATTATCGTCATAGCCATATTTCTATTGAGGAGGAAGATAGATCCTTGGATATTGATAATAGCACTATTTGATTTAATACCAGGAATAGATATAGCACCTATTTGGACACTCTACATGTTATACCTCTATTTGACCGAAATGAGTAGGGGCGCTCCTCGAAGAGTAAAGGTAAAGGTAGAGTAGAGCTTAAAAATACTTCGAATTGAAATAGCTTGTGAAACCATGCCTAGGGAGCTTATAGCTATAGCCCCTAGAAAGCTTATGTTGAGAGAGTATGAAGAAAGACCGCTCAAGCCTAATGAAGTAAGAGTGAAGAGTATACTTTCGAGTGAAAAGCATGGTACCGGTCTCCTGATATATCGAGGAGTAACTCCATTTCACGAGAAAAAGTACGACTCTAAAACTGGTTTATTCCTTCCCCTAAAACCAGGAGAAGCTCCACCAGAAAGATATCCAAGACCGCTAGGAAACATGACTGTCGGTATAGTGACAGAGGTAGGAGATAAAGTTGAGAGGTTTAGAGTAGGAGATAGAGTTTATGGATATCTACCGATAAGAGAGACACATACAGTACCTGAAACCAGTATTGAGCTTGCACCTTCTGAACTGAGTAATGAAGAACTTGTCTGTATTGATCCTGCTGTGGTAGCATTAATGGCGGTAAGAGAGGGACATATAAGACTAGGTGATAAGGTAGCAGTATTTGGTCTCGGCGCCATAGGACTTATGACCATACAGATGGCTAGGCTCTCGGGTGCGATACTCGTAATAGGTGTAGAGCCTATTGAAAAGAGGAGGAAGCTTGCACTTCGCTACGGTGCTGATATAGTACTAGATCCTAGGAAGTATGATGTAGGACTTGAGATCCGTAAATTGACTAATGGAAGAGGAGTGGATGTAACGTTAGAGTGCAGTGGATCATATAGAGCACTTCACGAGGCTATAAGATCGACTAGATATGGTGGAACCATAGTTCCAGTCTCATGGTATCATGGGGAGGCTAGAGGATTGTACTTAGGTGAGGAATGGCACTTCAATAGGCAGGTAATGATCTCTGGCGCTAGAGTTGAGAGTGAGCCATACAGGGAATATCCGGGATGGGATAGAAGAAGAGTGTACGATACAGTGATAGAACTCTTTAAGAGGAGAAGACTGACAGTTGAAGGTATGTTAGACCCGATAGTCAAGTTTGAAGAGGTTATTGAAGGTTACAGGTTAATAGATGAGAGACCTGAAGAGACAGTAAAACTAGGAGTAGTATACGACTAGAGCTCTACCTCATAACCGTATTTTCTCCCTATATTTTTAACTAGCTCACTTAGACTCCTCTCCACATCGGGATCTAGATAAATTGGCTCCGCCTTCTTTAGTAGTTCCATAACCCGCTCATGTGCTATCTCTAAAATACTGGGTCTCCCTCTAGCGTACCATGTCGATTTAAAGTACCTATTGAATACTTTAGGAAAGTAGTGTTCGAATCTGAAAGTTTTCAATGTATGCCTATGTGATAGAAAGGTCTTTCCTTTATTGACTACATGTTCTATTACATCCATACTTTCTAAGTCTAGATTGAAGCCTCTAGAGTATCTTAATGCATATCCACACACATCGTTATCCAAGACTAGTTTTTCTAGGCTTTGAACACTCTCAGTTTCTATCATACCAGGTCCCGATACCACGTTGATTTTGCGAAGAGTTGCTACTAGTGCGCCTATACTACTCTCTACTCCAGCCTGGAAATCGATAAGTCTAGTGTCGCTTAGACACATATAGGTATGGGTGGGTAGAGAGAGATGTTTAGCCAGTTCCACATATGCTGTGGCTACTAGTAGGGTTTCAGGTGTCGTGATAAGTAGAGAGCCATACCTCATATCTAAGATACAGGGAGAACCACCATATATTATAGGAGAACCTGGATTTACTAATTGTGCTATGGTTATGCCGGATAGGGCTTCTGCATGATGTTGTATTAAAGCCCCTCCTATTGTTGCTGGAGCTGTAGCACCAAGCTGTGGCATAGGTATTATCTCAATGGGAATACTCCTCCTAGCACAGTCGACTAGATTGCTTACAGTGATCCTACTCCACTTCAGAGGAGGAGAAGGACATACATCAAATACTGCAAGAGGCTTCCTACCAGGGTCGCCTATGACGACTTCCAGTATTTTCAGCATATCAATAACTCCATCAATTGTAAAGGCTCCGGTGATTATAGGCTTTCTAGAGACCTTTAATATGGGATATAGTCTAATCCTATCTCTTAGCTCTACTGGAACATCGTGTGGAATAAGAGCTGTGCTCTGAAGATGTATATTCTCTAGGTGTTCTACTATTAGGGAGAACTTAAATAGGTCCTCTAGTACGGGTTCTCTTGGATCTGTAGATTTGTAGTCTAGTATTCCATTAGCTGCTGATCCTGGATTAAATAGTACGGTATCCCCAGAGAGGGTAGCATAGGGCTTTCCCTCCCTGGAATAGAGAGTTACTTCCTTGGGTGTTCTCTTCAAAGCCCACTCAACTACATCTCGGGGGAACTTTACCCTCCCCTTCTCATAACTCAAACCAGCACTCTTCAGTATGTTTAAGGTCCTCTGATCGTTTATCGCTACTCCTACGTTTTCTAATAATATTAAAGCCTTTTCATGTAGGATTTCCTTCTCATCTCTACTCAGTAGACTTAAGGTAGGTCTAGGCATTAGATCACACCTACTCTGACCTACTGTTAGTGCAAGTATAAGTTATATCTATTGTTAAGACTGATTGAATGCCGATCACTAGGCACTTATTTCATTCTAGAGCCTCTACTGTTGTTTCTATGCTATGATAGATACCTATTAAGTATTGAAATGGACAACTAATTAGCTCTTTTAGAAAGATGTGTCTGTGGAAACTGCTCTGAGAAAACCGAAGGTAGAACTGGAGTATAGCGGAAAGTTTATAGCATGTAGTAAACATCTACTTATTAAGAGCATAGAGGAAAATCTATATTAGGAGTATATATTTAGGATAAAACGCCCCGGTGGTGTAGCCCGGCAAGCATAGGCCTGTGTGGGGTGCAACGGCCTCTCGAGCCGCAGATCCCGGGTTCAAATCCCGGCCGGGGCACTACTTCCTATGGTGTTCTACTCTATAGATTGATAAATTACTCTAGTAAACTATTAAATTGATTATTCTTAGTACAAGGTTTATACATTCATTCGCTAATTATGCGTCTCTGTATCTTTATGCACTCTACTGCCTTGCTTGCGTAGGAAATAGCCTATAACCACTCCAATAAAGAGGAGAAGGATTGGGAGTACAAATGTTAAATTCCTGTAGAGTATAACTTCACTATTAAGCCTAGTAATCTCGCTATTCGCTTCTTCGAGTTCATTACTTAATCTAGTCACCTCACTTTTAGTCTCTTCTAGTAGGCTTTCCAGCTCTTTGGTTTTATTGTGTGCTTCCTTAAGTTTTCTTTCCAACTCCTCGGCTCGCTCATTTGCTTTTTTAAGATTCTTTTCAAGCTCTTCTATTCTTGATTTTGCAGCTTCAAGTTCTCTAGTTAGCTCTTCTACTTCTTGTTTTAATCTCTGCTCTTCCTCACTTACTAATTTAAACATAGGTGGGCGTTCAGTCTCCGCATATGATAAGGTTTCAGTACCTGGGAAGGTGGCCTTGAACATGAGCCATCCACTCACTGTCGTATTGAGATCTATCCTGAAGCACCCTTCTTTATCTGTAGTTGTATTACACATGAGCAACCATGTTTTGCCACCATCTAGACTGACGTAGATAAAGACTGTAACATAAGCTACTGGAGGGTTAATGCTACCAGTAATAGTGAACTGTCTGGGTCCTGCAGGTAGGACGGAGATTTCGATTATTGCTAGTTGTTTTACGCGAAGTTCTATAGTATTGCTTCTAGAAGACTTATACTTCTCATTTCCTGCGAATATAGCATATATCTTCCATACGCCTATAGTATCTACTCGAAATTCATATGAGAATGAGCCATTTTTCATTGTTTGTATACTCGTCTTTAGTTTAGTTCCATTAGGACTAGTGATTACTATATCGATATTGACCTTCATAGCGGGTTTTATCGTCCCATATACCTCGACCAGATCACCTACAATGTACTCGTCCTTTGGAGTTTGTAGAGTAAGTGTTGTCTTTTCTTTAGGAGGAGGGGGTGGTGGAGAAGGTTTCTTAAGGTGTACGTCGATTTGAACGACACCTTCAACACCAGACTTAGATGCCGATCCTTTGTACTCGCCTTTCTTTGCTGTAACCTTTACGGTTACTGGGACAGATGCGACTGTTAAATCGACCTTGTATTTGCCACTAGAGTCTGTCGTTGTAGACTTGCTAATCCCTCCCGCTACTACCGTGACTGAGGCTCCAACAGCTTTCGATCCATCTGGCATGTATACGTAGCCCCATACAGTTATAGGAACCTGAGCACTAATCTGCTCTACACATACTATCAAGATGCCTAAGATCATGATTGTTTCTACTAAAAGAAGTCTTTTTCTCATAGCCCCACCTCTACCATTCTGGCTGAATTACTCAAGTATACGAAGTACCCGTACCCGGGTTCTATGGGAAAGTCTTCTTCAGGATCACTTACACCCGGTACATACCCTTCAAACTCTTGTTTGTCTGTACGCCATCTCCACACCCCCTTTAAACTCGATCCTATAGCTCTTGCTAAATCGGATGCTTTAAGTTGTTTTAGGGGTTTTAGGGTTAGTGATATCAGGTTATACCTTGCCTGTAGCTCCCTAATCATTAGCTTATACGTTATCCAATCGGACTCAAAGCCACCTTCAGCATGAGCTTTCACATACAAAGTATGTTCTCCGGTAGAGTACAGGTCTGTGTTTAACTCTATGTGTACGCTTTCTGTACTCTCATCGTAGGCCCCATCAATGGGATTAGTAATGTTAACTAGATTTTCACAGTCTACACAGTACTGAACCATAGTTATTATCAATCCAACGTTACTTGATATCGTAAGGTTAAGTGATACTTTACCTTCAGTAATATCCACATCCTCTACTGTAATAGTAAATGCAGTCTGCAATCTCTCGACTTCGAATGTAGTCTCCTCATAAATAGTAGTATAACTAGGTATATCAGCACATACTTCAACATTATACTGACCCAATGGTGCTGTTGCAGGAATTTCATATAGCGCTGTATAATTGCCATCTCCAGCAGTATCATCTCCATTACTTCCATCATCTACCATTTGAAGTCTTTTAGCTAAAGTGCCATTGGGATAATGTATGTCTACAGCAACAGGTATTCCTGTTAGTGGTTTACTCCCATTCATAAGACTAGCTATAATCTTAACTGTCGATCCTAAAGTGTAAGTGTGTTTATCTGTATGTACCTTTAGGACATAGGATGTAGTGAGCCATCTTATCGAATTTTCAATAAGAGTATTTCTATCAGTAGATGCTAAATAGTGTAGTGGAAAGGCTACATATATTACTCTTCCTCCAGAACCCCGGTATAAACCATCATATACGATTATAGCTGAATAATTAGTATCGATATACTGTGCAACCTCAATCCCTCCATTAACGGGCTTTACACCATCCGGATAGGGTGGCTGTACCTCGAACAGTGTCTTTGAGAGATTAAAGATTACGGGATGTTTAGCTGTAGCCCTAATACCACTTGCATTAGTATCATCTATCGAGAATATAGCATGTGCAACTTTCCTCATAAGGTCATCGTCTTGATGTTCAAGACCTATATCCTCACCCTCTAGTAGGAGTCTACCTCCATTTTCGATAAACTCTATAAGTGTCTGTGCATCTAGCTCATCTACTGCGTACTTCCAGTAAGTACCCACATGCCATACAACTGCTGTTACATTCTCATCGAGAAGAACTTTTAGAGATGGTCTACCAAGCCCACTCTCATTCCATACGTAAACATTAAAGCCGAGTGACTCTATAACGCTTTTTATCTCATCAGGCCAAACTCCTCTATCAACATAGCACTCACCATCATCATCAACTACGATAAGAGTAGTATTAGGTGGGAACTTTGGTGGTGAGTGCAGAGTAACATTAACTTCGAGCACAACTCGAGGATAATAAAGATCAATACTCTTATTAGTATATCCTTCTGCACGGATTTCCATTCTATATGTTCCATAGCTTATGTTCACAAATTCATAGTAACCATTTAACGCATTATATGAGTATAGAAGCGCTCCAGTATCATAATCGTAGAGCTCGACAGTGGCATTTTGTATGAGCCTTCCCCTATCATCGAGTATATACCCGCACAATTTTGGTATAGGCGGTGGTGGAGGAGGATCACCTATACCCGTTAAAGCTAGGGATGGATCTCCTAGAAGTGTACCATACTCGACAATCGTGAACCAATCATATAGATAACTTCGACCGTGAGCTGATAAGTACTCTATTATTGTTAATACATGCATAGTACCAGGAGTAGGTATAGATCCTTGATTCTCGATTTCTTTAAACGCAGCTAGGAACCGCCAGTCTACCTCACCTGCCAGACCGTATGTTATCCAGTAACCAGTATATGCGACAGCTATCTCTGTAGCACCTAGGTATGCAATACCTCCACCGTTATGTAATAGAAAGGCCTCTCCGATACAGATATCAGTATCTCCATAGTCTCCTGTCAAGCACGCCATGGTTGCTATTACCGAGGTATTGTACCCATTCATCAGGCTATATACATCGTTCGTTGTGAAGACTCCACCTTCGCCAAAGGACCATACGTTTTCTCCACCATGTCCTGCAAAATTCACGAATCCGTATGACTTATTCATCTCAGCTTTAACGAGATCAGGAGTTAGGTTATTTAGTCCTTCATATAATTTCTTCCAGTAGAAATCTGCGGAGAGATTGTAGGTCTCTATGAAATCCTTTATAATCTCACCCTCAGGATAGAGTTCATTTTCAAAAGTAATGGTTCCTAGTAATAAAATACGTCTAAACCATTCATTATAGGGAGTGTAGTTTAAAAGTTTATTCACAATTGCATATGCTTCGATTAAATTGCTTGCAGGTAATCTACCTATTATGACATCTGGATAGCCATCGATATCGTCTTCAATCTCACCATAGTAATCATCATTATCTGTATCCCATGTACCATCGAGGTCAGCATAATAAAGATCTGTCTCCGTTAGATTGTTAGGATTTCGAGGAGAAAAGAATAGTTGAGAAAAATACACCCACCTGACGGGTACAACATCAGCATCTCCTAGGATTATTACGAATGTAGTACCGTAGTTGTTTACTGTATAATTAATAAAGTTCCTGATCTTCTCTGGAGGATCTTTGCCAGGATAATTAGATGTTATCCACTCTACTGTGTATACCTTGGCTTTAAAACCAGTATTATTCTTCCAGTGAGCTAGGTCAGTTGCAGCAGGCTTCAGTTCTTCTGATGTTATTACGATCAGATCAATGGTCTGTGTGGGATAGTGACCGTTTTTAGGAATCTCATACTCTACACTTATATCTATACGTCTAGTATAGAGAATTCTCTTCTCTTGCGGAATGAACTGTACTGGAAAAATTCTAATCACAAGATATACTACTCTGGTTAGGGTTATAGGGTCAATGCCCCTCTTAACTTCATACTCTACATTCTTCTCCGGATAGGGCTCTCTCGATCTATATATTTCTGGATTTTCGATATACTCACTAGTCCTAGGCGGCTGTAATGGTTTCGGTTTTGGAGCCGGAAGCAGTACGTACCTACCATTTATCTCCATAGTATCCGTGTCTACATCTATATTTTTGATTATACTACCGTAGGGTAGTTTAAGTGTTACAACCTTCACCGGAACTATAGGCGCACCTGGGACCAGATGAGGTCTGGTTCCCGGAACTTTTATAAGAACATATCCTTTTATAGGAGCTTCAAGTATTTGTGGCATCTTAAACGTGATAGTCAGGTGAGTATTTCCATTTTCTTCTTCTAAGCTTCCAAGTATTGGACAGAACACTGTAATCAAAATTAAAGTAATTATAAGGACTAGAGGTAAGTAAGTCAGTTTTTTCGTAACTAGAATTCTAATCATATGAATATGCTAAGTAAGTATCTGATAAATATTACGCTAATAAATGTTTATAATTAAACTAGGTTGTTGATTCTATGAAGATAAGTACGATTAGATAATACCTTAAAGAGTCTAGAGGTTCTCCTTTCGAAGAAACTAATCGATACAATAAACCAGCTCAAATTATTAAGTCCCTCTTAACTATGATAATGTTACCTCTTAACTATGATAATGTTATTAGTTAAATGCTCATTTTACTGTATGAAGATAAGTGTTTTAACTATCTAAGTCCCTATATACGTGATGAACGGGAAGAGAGATCTTGAGGAGGACATAATTCTTAGAAAAACCATGTGGAGGCTAATGAGGAGGAGTACCACAAAACTTAAGCTCCCTCCTCCAGGTGTTGTAGAGCTATCAGCTGACGAACTGGAAAGGGCTTTGAATACTTATAAAATAGTAGTAGTGGATCTCTACACATCCTGGTGTCCTCCTTGCCAAGTGTATAAGGGAATATTCGAACAAGTAGCTCGTGATAATAAAGGCATAGCCCTCTTCTCTAGGGTTAACCTGGATGAAAATCCAGAAGTAGCTGTTAAGTATGATGTTACTAGTGTACCTACTACTCTTATATTTGTAGGAGGAAAACTCGTTAGAAAACTCATAGGTTTACTACCTAGACACGTACTGAATAGAGAGTTAAGGAATGTGATAGGTTATACTAGAAGATGAATATGGGAGGATATTCTAGAAAGCTGTTATGAGTGATATGGATAGAGTGTTCTCTTTAGGATTTTAGTAGAAATTACCTAAAGATCTCATTAATTATTGCGAACAATCCCATCTACTGTTAGTAAGAACCTGGGGTTTTAGGATATCACTCGAAGTGAGATTTAAGTGAGTATAAGTCAGCTTCTCAATTTTCCTAGCTACAATGCGTAAATGTCCGCCGAAGCATAGCCCCCTTTGGATCGGGTGTGTACTTGAAGTAATCTTGAATTCTTTCGATTATAAATGGAAGAGCCTTATTAAAGTCATCCTCGATCGATCTGAATAGTTCTTCTAACTCTCTCTTCATTTGAAGTACGGTATCACTTAAGGCATGCTCTCCTGTGTAACTCTCGTAATTCATTCTACTCATAGCCCTTATTCCATGCTACATTTCAATTTATAATTTGTTACACTATTAGATTAGTGGGAGTAACTTGAAGTACCTAATCGGCTTAGACCTAGGAACGAGTAGTTGCAAAGCCATTGCGATAGACTTAAATGGAAATATCGTAGCTGAAGCTAGCGAGAGTTACGGGTTAAAGATTCGTGGAGAATATATCGAACAGAGTCCTGAAGATTGGTGGGCTTCAACAATTAACTGTCTTTTAAAGATTATAAGACATTTGAGATCTGGCATTGTGGCAATAGGAATTTCAAGTCAAGCTAATACATTACTTATTGTTAACAAGGATAACATACCATTAATGGACGCGATCTCATGGTTAGACCAGAGAAGTAGAGAGGAACTCCATGAGATTACCCAAACTATAGGGTATGAGAATATTCATAACAGTACTGGTATGATACCCAATGCTGGATTTACAACACCCAAAGTACTGTGGTTGAGAAGAAGACGAAAGCAACTATTTTCGAGGTCAACTAAACTGCTCTTCTCCCCTCAGAGCTACATAGTCTCTAAGCTGACTGGAAGATACGTAGTGGATAGAACCTTAGCATCGTTTAGTATGCTGTATAATATTAGAAAAGGGCGCTGGTGGAGTGATATGATAGAGCTACTGGAATTAGATGAGGATATGTTACCAGAGGTGGTTGAGTCACACCAAGAGATAGGAGAATTGAAGAGCGATATTTCAAAAAGATTAGGTTTAGAGTATCCTGTCAGTATAGTAATAGGAGCCCATGACCAATGTTGTGCCGCATTAGGCGCAGGACTTACAGATGCTAGTACGATAGTGGACTCTACGGGTACTGCTAGTGCTATTGTGAGTATGATAGAGAAGTTACCCTCTAAGATCCCTAGAGATCTACTATGTTACCACTATGTAATTCCAAATTCATGGACAATCCTAGGAACTATTTCCGCATCTGGAGCACTAATAGACTGGTTTCTTAAGCTTATGGGACTAACTAAATCTTATAAGAGTATAGAGAAGCTAGCGGAAAAAATAGGTATAGGTTCTAATGGTATTACAGTCCTACCCTACTTCTCCGGTGGTTTTAGGTCTAATGTTCCATGGAGATCTCGAGGAGCCATCATAGGCCTTACACTAGTCCATGAAGCACAACATATATATAGAGCCATAATGGAGTCCCTAGCCTTTGAATGCAAGTATTTCCTAGACACTATTAGATCCCTTAATCCTTCTGTAAAAAGAGTAGTATTAGTAGGCGGAGGTACGAAGAGTAGATTATGGATGAGAATTAAAACAAATGTCTACAATTTAAAAGTCCTAGTACCAACTGTAACTGACACAGCTCCATTAGGTGCGGCTATTATAGCAGGCGTAGGTACTGGTATCTTTAAAGATTATCATAGTGCTACATCTAAGCTTATCCAATTTAGAGAAAGCATTACCCCTAATGAGAACTATGTCAAGGCCTACGAGGGGCTCTATAGGAGGTATATGGCTCTTTCTACAGAGCTCAGTAATGTACTAAACTCTATGACTATGTAATTACACATCCTATTTCCAGTAAATCACATACGTCTCTTAGGAGCTGCCTTAAATCGCCGTAGGCTAGAGCATAGTGCTGACTTTTGATGTTTTCTATGAACATTCTCACATCTCCACGTAGTTCTATCTCAGCTGCAGGAAAGAGTCCCTGTCTGAGCTTAGTATCTACTATTTCTCCTCTAGCTATATGCATTTCATACCTCCCTTTACCATGTCCTAGTCTAGCTAGTGTAACTTCTCCCTTTTTTAGAACTATACCACTTCTCAGACCCTCGAAGAAGAATTTATGCTTTCCTATACCCATAGTGAATGAGCTGGCCAGCGATAAGGGGGCGAAGCCACAGCTGGATAGGTAAACTCTATTCTCCCTTATATCGATAATATCGCCGTAGAATATAGGCTGTAGTGTTAGATAGTGAAGTAACATCATAGTGATAGTAAGAGGGATATCCCCTTCACATGAACATACCACTCCTTCATCTGCCAGTATAGAAAGGGGTACACACGGTACGAATCCTAGTTCCTTAGAGAATTCATACTGACACTTTATACTTATAGCCTCAAGATGGTGCTCTTCAATGAGTTTTTTAAGTGCTAAGTACATTTTCGCTGCTATAATTAAATCTCTTTGATGGACATCCTCTTCAATAAAGTATCTATTCTTCCAGGATTTGCACACTTCTAGTGCATTACTGTCCTCTATTCTAGCCATCTCTCCGAATATTGTTGAAGAATCTATATGAAATATTTCAAGTCCTAACTTCTTTCTTATAAATATATGATCAAATGTAGCTGTATACATTCCCATGGAGGCATATCCTACTAGTCCTATTCTAGAATTACGGATCTTATGGACAACATTAGATACCATACAGTACCTATAGACCTCTTCTATTACAGACTCCTCAGTAGGTAATCCTACTATAAACTTGATTTTATAGCCCATAGCCTCTAGACTACCCTTAAGAACGCAGGCCCCCGGAAGAGACCCCGTACTCTCTCTTCTTCCCTTTTCATAGTACATTCTAAGTCCCCATACTATTAATGGTATGCGCGGTAGTGCCATGACTATGTCCACAGCTTTTGGAGCTTCTATCCAAGTGGACACGAATAGTATGACAACATCAGGATCATGATGTACTATCTCCTTAACCACTTCATCCACTTTAGATAGCTCATTTACACCCTCTGTAGTAAGCACGTCAAGGCCTTTATCCTCAAGCTTTCTAGCGGCTAGTTTAGCAAATTTCATACCCATATTAGAGGGATAGTCTGTATGATAGAGAGGGACTAATGCAACCCTATAGCTCACCCTGATCACCTCTTAATACTTCAATCGCCTTATCGAACTCTGCATCTCTTCTAACAATCTCTATTATAGCTTTTAGAACACGCTCAGGATTCTTATGTTGAAAGACATTTCTCCCAATACATACGCCACTTGCTCCCTCATCCATAGCTCTTCTAACCATCTTGAGGACTTTTAAAGTATCCATTTTCTCACCACCAGCTATGAGTATAGGTACTGGACAGGTACTCACGACCTCTCTAAAGGGATCTACGAATACGGTCTTTATGACATCTGCACCTAACTCAGCTCCTATCCTAGCTGAAAGCTTTACACTCTCAAGTGCGATCCCTATCCTAGAGCTTGGGATAAACTCACCTATTACAGGGATACCCCAATAATCGCTCTCATCTACTAATATTCCGAATAACCTTATTGCTTCATTATAATCATCTCCTCCCACGTATACTGTAAATGCAACTCCATCAGCACCAAGAACTACAGCCTCCTCTACCGATGATACTAATGTTTCAAATTCCTTGCCTCCTGCTAACATACCAGACACCCTAAGAACTATTCCCACCTTCCTAGAGCTTTTAGCTATCTTCTCCGCATATAACTTCAATACACCTTTATTCACAAGTATAGAGTCCACTCCACTTTTAATGGCAATCTCTAGAATATTCCATATAGACTCTATACCTTTAATAGGTCCCATGTAGGCTCCATGATCTACAGGAAGCACTACACTCCTTCCAGTGGAACCTAGTATCCTACTTAGACGTATACTTTTTCCCCAGCTCATGTAGTTTAAAAAACAGTCGAGGTATTTATTAGTAAGGGCAGATCCGGTGAGAAAATGAAAGAGATACTACTATCTAAGATGACATGGGAGGACGTAAAGAAGTGTATTGCAGAGAAGAGTATTGTCCTAGTACCTGTCGGCTCAATTGAAGAACATGGTCCACACCTACCCCTATCAACAGACTCTATAATTGCCGAGGAAGTAGCTAAGGAAACTGCTAGGAGAGTTATCAAAGAGGGCATTCCTATCTTAGTAGCGCCCACTATACCCTTCGGCTACAATTCAAAAAACGTCATGAAATTTCCAGGAACTATAGCATTAGGGATAAATACGTTTATAGACCTCGTATCCGATTACCTCAACAGCTTGATTTCTCATGGCTTTAGAAGAATACTTGTCGTAAACGCTCATGGACAGAACTGTGGAGCTCTAAGAGTAGTTGCTAGAAAGATCTATGAGAAGACCTCAGTTCCTATAGCTATAGTACCCCTATGCATGTCACTCGCTAAAGAGACAATAACAAAGCACAGAAGATCTGATCTTGGAGGAGTAATGCACGCAGGAGAGGTTGAGACTTCGATAATACTCTACCTCAATAAGGATCTTGTAAAGTTAGAGAAAGCCTCTAAGGAGGTCACAATACCTCCTTCACCTATTCTAGGGGGTGATGTTACGCTCACACGTAAAATCTTCCTGACCACATGGAGCTACTGGAGGAGTGAAAAGGGCGTCCTAGGAGATCCTACAGTCGCTCATGAGGAATTTGGAAAAATATTATTCGATAGTATTGTAGAGGAGCTGGTAAGTATAGTTAAAGAACTCTACTTCAAGGTATTTCCAACAATCGAGAAAGCATGATGTACGCCAGGTTAAAGTTCAAGTATCGTAGAACTACCATGTTCAACAATAAACATGAAGATGCTAAGACTAGCCCTATAGGTCGATAAGTTTAAAACCTGCCTTTTCGCTATTACAGGGATAGTATATGAAAAGCGGATCCCACTACAAGGTAATTCCACATGCAGGTCGCCATGAGCCGTATAGGAAGCATGAGGAGTATTACAGGGGAAGACTTGTAGTCTCATTGTTGCTTGCACTTCCATTAGTTTTACTAGTGAATCCTCTAGTAGAGGCTTTACTAGAGCTTATACCTTCTCGTACATTAATCCCTGGATTAACTTTACTTCTGATGTCAATTATGTACTTTTATGGAGGATGATCTTTCCTCAAGGGGATGTATGAGGAGGCTACTCGTAAAAGACCCGGCATGATGACTCTGGTCTCTTTGGACATTACAGCTTCGCTAGTCTATGGTTTTATTATCGCTTGTCCACATGCCCTAGGCATCAGAACATCCAATAGCCCAAGCGATAATAGAATACGCCGAAAACTTAGGTATAAAAGCGAGGTCATGTGAAGAATTTCAAGCTATATCAGGAGTAGGAGTTCGAGGTATAGTTGATGGAGTCGAAGTATTCGTGGGAGGACCGGTAGAAGGGACTGTAGTCTATGTAGTAGCCGATAAAAAGCTTCTCGGAAAGCTAGCCCTGGATGACGTAATTAGAAAGGAGTCTAGTGAAGCAATTAATAAACTGATGAAAAGAGGACTGGAGATTGTCATGCTGACAGGTGATAATGGAAAGACAGCTGAAAGAGTAGCTAGAGAGCTAGGGATAGATAAGTTCTTTGCTGAATTAACTCCTAGAGATAAAGTTGAGATTATAGAGAGATTGAAGAAAGAGGGCATATAGTGACTATGGTAGGAGATGGAGTGAATGATGCTCCTGCTCTAGTAACTGCAGACCTCGGAGTAGCTATAGGAGCGGGTACACAAGTAGTTATAGAATCAGCTGATGTCATATTAGTGAGAAAGGACCCTAGGGGTGCTATCGAGGTACTGACCTTCTCGAGAGATATGAGGAGGAAGATGCTTCTGAATACAGCATGGACCCTTGGTTACGATACTATGATTATCACTCTGGCTACAGGGTTACTATTAAAGTTTGGTTTGATACTGACTCCCACTTTAGGGGCTATCGCTATAGCACTTAGCGATATCGTAGCTGTAATGATATCTGTACACTAGATCTCATAATAAAATTGTATCCTCCAACAATTAACCCCTTAGTTAACTATTTCGATGGAAAACTAGTATCTCTCGAAACTCTCAAAGTAATCTATTATATTAAACTTTTGTCACTAAGTTTAGGCTTTCTTCCATAAATTGAGAATGGTCCCCCGGGCCGGATTTGAACCGGCGACCATCCGGTTTCGGCTGACCTCCATTCATGCTAGGGCCTGTGCCCCCTCATGGAGGCCTCTACAGCCGGACGCTCTTCCAGGCTGAGCTACCGGGGGGTCTTCATCCACTATCACTTCATGAGGCGTAGTTTTAAGGACTTCCCTTTAGTCCCAGAGATCTGTCTTTTTCTTGATATCGCTATTTCCATCCACGCATATAAAGGTAACGATATCAGTCCTCTCACCTCTATCTTAGGGCTTCTAGTAGTCTCTTATCCACTTTGGTGAAGGTGAATTCTGAGTAACAGGAGTAAAGAGATTACTATCCTAAAATTGTTCTAAGTTACCTATGGATTAATGCAGTGCGTCATCTATTAGACTTATAGAGAATAAGAGAGCAGAGTATATTATGATAGTTACGTAGTTGGAAAAATGCTTACTCGCTACTTTGAAGTTTAGCGTTGGAAATCTTTCTCACCCCTTGGTTTAACTTTCCAAGCAGACTCTCCGCTTAGTTGCCAGTTAAGTAGCTCGGGAACCTTTAGTGGATCTGGCTTACCCCATTTGCGCACATATCCACTCACTACCTTCTCTAGAAGCTTATGCAACTTAGAGCATAGATCCCTCTCTTCCATAGCTAGATTATTAAGCTCATAAGGGTCTTCGGTTAACTTGTAAAGTTCAGTGTCAGATCGACTGTAGACTATATACTTCCATCCTTCAGTAATCATTGAGCGAGCTGTGAAGCTCCCTGAAACATAGGTCCCTATCACTAAATTCCTTCCTCTTCCACTGTTAACCATAGTTAGAAGGCTCGTACCATCTATTTGGAAGTCTATCTTAACTCCTGCAACCTCTAGTATTGTTGGAAATATATCGAAGCTCTGGACAAGTCCATGAAACTTTTTACCTTTGAATTCTTGGTTTGGAAGCTTGAGAATAAGTGGGACATGTAAGACCTCATTATAGAGCATCCCGTGACCGAACTCTATCCTCTCCCTAGAGAAACCCGGATGATTCTCAAACATTACCTCTCCGTGATCTGATGTCAGGACTATCAGGGTTTCATCGTAAACTCCCATATCCTTAAGTTTCTCAAGTAAAATTCCTACTTGAGCATCCACATAGCGTATCTCGCAGTCGTAAAGTCTGACGAACTCCTTCCTTTCGGGTGTTAGGTCGGAAACTTTACCCCACCCTGGAATGTACTCCACATCTCCTGAAAGTTTAACTTTAGGAGGTCTCGTGTAAAACTCGTCTAAGAACATCTTGCTATAGTCCTCAGGTACGTTGATATACGGTGTGTGGGGATCCCAATAGTGGATGAACATGAAGAAGCTCTTATCACCGTGTGTTTCAAGCCACTTTAGAGCATGGTAGTTAACCTCCTCAGCTGGAACCATATCCGTGTTCTTAACTATGTCGTCGTAGAGCCTATCATCTGTCGAGAAGGGTGGTCTTGGACGTGGATTTATGTAGTATTGATAGCCCCTCACGAACCACTTGGGATGGTATCCGAAGTTCACCATGTTATCAACAGCTACAGTAGTATAACCACTGTGGAACAGAAGCTCTGCTAGAGTCGGTATCTTATCGTCGAGTACTATGTACCTCTCATTAAGCTTCCTCCACGCGTTTGTAATAACACTGGTGCCCACTCCGCATATGCCTGTAATGAGGGAGGTAAAGGATGGGAGTGTGTATGGAAACTCGCTATAACAGTTTAGGAGCAATATACCATCCTCAGCCAGCCTGTCAATATTAGGACTTGTCTCCCTGAAATATCCGTAACAACTCAAGTGATCGGCTCTCAATGTATCAATGACTATATACAATATGTTCATGTTGAAATAGTGATGATTAAGACTAATAAGCCTTATGAAATTAGAGCAATTTAAGCTTAACTACCGACAGCCTATGAAAATGCTCTAGAAGTCGGGAGTACTATTGTCTTAAATTTCATAGTAGAGGACATGAAGCTGTCATTATGATACCTTTAATATACTCTTGAGCCTATCTATGTAATACACATAGTGTTGGAAGGGCACATCTGCGGGAACACAGTGATCTACACTGGGTATGTAGCCCCCCTCTTCAATGAGTGGTTTGATTCTCGTGAGTTCTCTATCGATATACTTAGGTCCAGCAGCTAAAGCCATTTTATCGATATTTCCTATGAGCAGTAATCTTCTACCAAATTTCTCTCTAAGCTTTACAGCATCTAACCCACACACGAACTCTAGAGGGTATAGGCAGTTTACTCCCCCCTCCATGAATAGGTCGGTTATAGGCTCGTGATTACCATCAGTATCCACCATAACTATATCCACACCCTTACTTCTAATGAGGTTAGTCACCTTCTTGTAGTTGGGTAGCATGAACTCCTCAAAAAGTTTAGGAGATATTAGGGGGCCATTTTTATAGCACATATCCTCCCATATGGTGACATAGTCTGGTCTCACTTTGTCCAGAACTTTACTCAGTATTCTAACTAGGAATTCACTCCAGAAGTCCATTATATCAGCCACTAGATCAGGTTTTCTGTAGAAGTACATCAATAATCTCTTTAAGCCTAAGATGTTCCTAGCATATCCAAAGAAACCAGTAACACTTAGCATGACAACTCTATCGGTAGTAGCATAGTACTCGAATAGTTCATCACTCCACGTTAATGGAAGCCTTCTGAGATCATCTGGATCGAATCTTTCCTTCATTTTCTCCCAATCCTTCCAGTTCTTAACTGGGTGCTCAATGAAGAGTGGCATTGATGTTCCAGTCTTAAGTCTCTTCATAACTATGCCACTATAATCTCTATACACCTCGTATTTATCCGTCTCCTCGATGGTCTTCCTCACGAACTGGGGTATAGGACCTAGGTTTAGAGGAATACTTTCCCTCTTATCGAAGTTGAAGTAATCGTAGACATCGATCCCTGAGGGGAGTCCTTCGGAGTGCCATCTATCTAGAGTCTCTCTCCAATAACCTAGCCATTCATAGTAAGGTATCCTATCAACACTTTTGTAGTGCATCCATGCCTGAAAACGCTCACGGTAACTCATCATAGTCAAGTCTACTCCACGATAATTCTCATATTAGAGTTAATTAGGCTTACCTCGAATTCTCTGGACTGCATCTCGAGGAATTAGATCAAGTATAAGAAATTCGAAGAGCATGGACTTCGCTCAGCAGATCCAACATATCTAAAGATTTTAATTGAAAGAGATTTCGAAGTGAACTAGATCCGGAGAATTATACAAGGTCAGGATTCATAATCATCGGAGAGATGTACATGTCGTATGAGAAGATAGAAGAGGTCGATATTCTTGATCTCCTCATTCATGACTTTAATATAGTACTTAAGTTCGATATTTCAGATCCGAGAATAGCATTAGAAACCTTAAGAGAGCTCGAAAGGTTAAAGTACTCGATATGAGCTAATAAAAGGGGCCCGGGGAAAAGCCCTGGGGGGCTACCCCTCCCCTACCTCGGTACATACCGAGGTCCGTAAACGGGGGATATGACGGGGGGCGTTAACCCCACATCAAGGCTCTCCTCTTCACCGAGCAGGTGGAGGGCCTCTGTGAGGGTGAACCTCGGTCCCACGGGGTTCCGGAGGCAGGGATGCCACTCGTAGGAGTGGCTAAACTGCCTTGCCGTCCGAACCGGGTTAGGCCCGGGAGGGAGCGGCCCTAAGGACGGACGGGACGTTCGTGGGAGTGCCGAGGATGACTCACATGCTCTCCCCCTCTCGGTGAATGAGAGTCGAGATGTGGGGGATGCCCGGGCCCCCTTAAGTCAAAGAGTTATATAGTCACGGTCGTTCTAGATTCTATGGATAGGAAGACTCGTATACCCCTATTATATGGACATCCCTCTCATAAGAGTATAATAGAGCCTATCGATTGGCTAGAGCATGTGTGTAGTATCAGAAAGATCGCTCTTCCCAGGCTACCTAAATACTGTATTTTATCATTTAAGTATACTAGGGCTATGGAATACCTCGAGGAGTACGAACCAAGTATTGTAGAGCCTTTCACCGATGACTATGAAGTATGTACCTTCGACTATGAGGGAGTTCCTATGTGTTTTGCATATTTGGGTGTAGGTACTCCATTAGCAGGAGCTAGATTTGAGGAAGTAATAGCTCTTGGAGTAGAGTATGCTATTCTTATAGGAGGTGTAGGCTCTCTTAAACCCGAAATTGAACAATGGAGATTGATAGTTCCTGTGAGGGCTATAAGGGACGAAGGCACCTCATATCACTATGCTATTCCCTCTACCTACTCCTATCCTAGCTCTCTAATGCTTAAGGTGATCGAAGATACACTCAAAGAGGAGGGGGTCGAGTATCTCAAAGGAACTGTGTGGACTACAGACGCTCCTTATAGGGAGACTATTGAGAAACGTAGGGAGTCCATGAGGCTGGGGGCTATATGTGTTGATATGGAGGCTTCAGCTCTCTTCGCAATAGCCAATTTCAGAGGAGTTCATCTAGGGGCAATATTCTATGCTTCAGATCTAGTGAGTGAGGAGGGATGGAGTGCTAGAGTATACCCTGATCATAAGACTAGGTTTGAGGACACTATTAAAAAGCTATTAAGGTGCTCGATGAGTATACTTCATCGAGTGCATCAGAAGAGATCGTACTCTTGATTTAACAATGAGGGGGAATGGAGA
>Ga0190286_1000314_pt1 | contig 21231 bp, 21 predicted proteins | sample 48691834_MG_FD_183241 | JGI IMG/M metagenome (GOLD analysis project Ga0190286, IMG submission 183241) | Hydrothermal vent microbial mat bacterial communities from Southern Trench, Guaymas Basin, Mexico - 4869-18-3-4_MG | ecosystem: Environmental > Aquatic > Marine > Hydrothermal vents >... | reverse complement strand
ATCCTGCGCAGATACTTCCGTCGCTCGTTGATGTTCATTTTCTCTTCTGTGGACATTTTTCCCTCCGGTAACATTATCATTTGAGGGAATTATACCACTTCGGTAACATTTTACATGAATGAATGCAACGGGTGGTCTCCCCCTTAGGAGTTGGTGTATAATTAAGTCATCAACACCTGAGGAGGAGCCGATGAGAGAGAACGGATTGGCTCGGGCAGGCATGTTCTGTCCTAACCCCGATTGTCCAGACTATGGCAAGGTCAATTATGGCAACTTAATCAACTATGGTCGGAATCGTGCCGGGACCCCCCGTCGGTATTGCAAGACCTGTAAGAAGGCCTTTGCTATCACCAAAGGCACCCTCTTCTACCGCCGACGGACACCCCGCAAGGACATCCTCGAATCTCTGGCGATGCTGGCCGACCGAATGAGCCTCAGCGGGGTAGCGCGGGTCAAGGAAGAGACCGTCCTGGACTGGCTCCGAGCTGCTGCCGACCATGCCGAGGAGGTCGAGGAAGTCCTCCTGCGTGATTATCGGCTTACGCGTGCCCAGATTGACGCCCTGTGGACTTATGTGGGCCACAAGGGTGAAAAAGGGGCACCCCGAAGAGGCCGACCGTGGTACCTTCTGGCGGGGGACCGTGATCGACATCGATACCCGCCTGCGCGTCGGATGGGCCATCGGGAAAGATGAGGCCGAAGTCGCTCAGGAGCTGATGGCCCAGTTACATAGACGAGGGCACCCCGATGCTCCGCCCGCCATTGCCACCGATGGGCAGGGAGGGTACCGGGAAGCCATCCTCGAAACCTGGGGGCAAGTGCCTCCCTACCAAGGTCGGGGTCGGCCTCCTACACAGAAACAACCACAACCAGATTGGCATTATTTGCAGGTTATTAAGCGACGTTCCGGCGGCCGCCTGGTCGGTCTAACCATTAAGGTGATCTATGGCGATCCGGAGCAGGTCCGCCAGTTGTTGGGTGGACATACCGCCTATGTGGAACGGACTCATTTGACTTCCCGGCAGATGAATGGGCGATTGGTGCGCAAGACCCTCTCTTTTTCCAAGAAAGTGGATATGTTCCGAGCTGCCTGTGCTTGGGAAGACATCACCTATAACCTGACCCGCCCGCTGAAGACGCTACGCCAAGAGGTGAATGAGGTAGGACGACGCTGGCCCTGTGGAATAGTGCTTATTCCACAGGGCTGGCTACGCCGGACACCAGCCATGGCAGCGAAGTTGACCGACCATATCTGGAGCATCGAGGAGATTCTCACCACGGTTGTTGTCCCCCCACCTCTCACCAACTCTTTATAGGGAGACTACCGACTTTACTTGAATTAGGAAAAATCGAGTTGATCTCATCAGAAATCCTGCTGTTCGAGATAGACCAAAATCCGAACAGAATACGGCGGGATTACGCTTTAGAAGTGCTATCGAAAGCAAAGACCTTTGTGATGTTAAATGAGCAGGTAGAAGAACGGGCTAGGGGGCTTGAAAGGCTCGGAATAAAGCCGTTAGATGCATTGCATTTAGCGTCAGCAGAAGCAGCTCAAGCAGATTACTTTTGTACCTGCGATGATAAGCTTTTTAGAAGGGCAAGGAGCATTCCCGACCTCAAGACAAGAATAATTTCACCTATTGAATTGGTGAAGGAGATCGAAGGATGGTGATTGAAGCGCGACCGCTGGTGGAAATCACTAAAGAGGCATTTGAGGTGTTATAAAAAAATAGGGATAGTGGATACTCTGCGCTTTATCAGTCAATTCACAATGGGCTACGGGGATTATACCCAGGAGCGAGAGGAGTTGTTTGCAGCCCTTACTTTGGATGATATTGTTACCGAGATAAAGCGCAGGAGAGATTCAACAAGGTCTCGCCAATAGTGCCTTAGATGAACTGCGCCTAACCCCTTGCTGCAGCCGACTGCTCCCTTCGGCGGCTGTCACTGCCCTGGTCGCAGCAGCTAAGCTTGGTCGTTAGGGCTGTATGGGGAGGATTAAGTGTAGCTGTTCTTTGCTTAGGTGGTTGTGAACGTGGTGTTGGTTCTGGTGGCGTAAGCGTGAGTTTTCTTCGAGTCCAGGGAGATGGAAATGCGCTCCGAAATAGTAGTCGAGTTCCATGGTCCGTTTTCCTGGCACGGCAGTGAGGAAGCGCCTTGCATTTTTAGTTCGGATATGGGGGAGAAGTCAGGTGTTTATTTGTGGACGGTTAAGTATAAAGACGGGGATCTGGTTTACTATGTAGGGGAGACAGGGCGTAAGTTTTCGGTGAGGATGTTAGAGCATTTTAGGGAGCATATGTCTGAGGGGTACCCCATTTGTACAAGCCTGTGGAGTTTGTCAGGGGGAACAAGGTGATGCTTTGGCCCGGTCGATATGATCCGCGATAGAGGACAACGGTAGCGGAGTTTTTAGAGGAATTTCGCAATCTTGCGGATTCGATTGAGGAGTTGGCCAAAGCGTATCGTTTCTGGCTTGCGCCATTGGAAGAAGATCGAAGGCTACGGGAGAGGGTGGAAGCGGCATTTGCGGGGCATTTTTATGCTCAACCGGGGGTCATCGGGGAATTTCAGGACAAGGGGATTCGGTATAGGGGGCGTCGGGATGAGGAGGCCATAAAGGTCTTTTTTAGGTCGAAGGCCAAGATATGGGGACTTCCAGAGTTTCTTTAGGTATGAATTGCCTGGAGGTGATGGCGGGGGTGTTTTTGTAGGCGGTGATAGTGAGGAGGAGACCAGCCCTAACCGGCGCGTAGAGCCGACCGCCCTGTCGGAGCGGTTTGTGAGAGAGATCTTGCCTGGCTTGGCACTTTTCGGCGGGGTCATCCTGCATAAGTCAGGCGGCGGCTCATGCGCTGACCATATGCGCAGGGTATTCAAATCGATCTTTATCACATTGAACTGCCTAGAATAAAGTGGTCTTTTTTCGCTCCCGCCGTAGGGCGACATTGTCAACCATGGTCAAATGAATTATAAAATTATAAACTCATATTAAGGAGGGGTAAAATGCACACTAAGATCATACCGATCAAAATTATAACAGGGATGCTGCTGGGAGCAGCGATAGTGCTGCTGGCCGGATGCGGCGGCGCTCCACCTGTGCCAACAGCCACACCAACCCAACTCCCACAGCTGCCGACGTTAAAGCCAACGGCCACGCCTGCTGCTACCCCTTCTCCTACAGCTACGCCTACTCAGCTCCCGCAACCTCCGACGCCAAAACCTTCGGGTGCTCTCCGCCCATTGGATGTGGCCACCTGCAACAGCCTGGCCAAGGCCCTGGAGCAAGCGCTGGGCGTTGCCGTGACGACGGCAGAGGCCCCCTTTGAGGATTACATCACCGGGCAGACGGGCACCGGCTGCCGGATAACGGCCAGCGGCACCGGTTTGGATTTCAAAGACCTGAACATGGTCCTGAATGCAGTGAGAGGGACATTCGAAGCCCAGGGGTGGCAGGGAGACATCAAATACGAAGCCACCGGCCCCACCGGCGAGGCCGGTGCCTATCGAAAGGGCAATGCGTTGTGCTTGTGGGAGGTGAGATGGAAGCCCTCAGAAGACGCTAATTGCCCGCCAGACCAGCCGATTTCAGCCTGCAAGTTGTCCCCTGAACAGAAATTGTACACGATTGCGGTTAACTGCGTTCAGAGCACTGCCGCTGTACCGACCCCCGAAACCAAGCCTCAGCCGATACGCATTCAGTTCGAGCCGGGGGCCACATCGGCCAAAGTAGAGGGCAAGTTGGCCCCTCGAGAGATCAAACACTACGTATTGAGAGCTATGGCTGGCCAGGAGATGACGGTGAACCTCTCCGCCACATCGGAAAGCGGTTCGCCAGAGGGTGCGATCTTGGCCATCTGGGGAGCGGATGGCACGGTTCTGATTTCAGACCACGCGGAGGCGACCACCTGGAAGGGCCCGCTTCCCGCAACCCAGGATTACTACATCGCCGTGATATGCGTGCTCCAAGAGGGCGTCAATTACACCTTGGAAGTGGTCATCCCCCCGGCAAAGGAAATCCCCAAGAAAGGTGACCGATTTACCGACCCCTTCGCTTACTGCGCTGCGATTGGCACGATCGATGCTCCGGACGACCGGTATATCGGTCCTGCGGTGCCCGATGCGATCGTCAAAGCTCTGAAGAAGAAGCTGAATATGCCTAAGGATGTGCCCACGGAGTGGGTCGCTAAAGGGACAGTCTGGCGTTGTATGGGTGGAAAAGTCTGGGCTTGCTTCATCGGAGCTAACATACCGTGTAAGGCTAAGGCGAACACGAGTCGAACCCCTACCCCCGAAATGGTTAACTTCTGTAAAGAGCATGCCAACGCCGATGTGATCCCTGCCTCTGTCACAGGTCGCGAGACGGTCTATGAATGGCGTTGCGAAAACGGCGTCCCCAAGATCGTCAGACAAGTGTTCAAGCCGGATCCCCGTGGTTTCATATCAGATTTCTGGTATGAACTCAGCCCTGATGAGGGTTCCTGATGGGGAACGGTTAGGGGGTAGAAGGGGGTTTTGCTAATAAGAACCGGATATGCCCTTGTTGAGAAGGGCCGGGGCATATCGCTTAATACCCTGCTTCAGCCAGCTGCCCCCTCGATAGCTTCATCCTTTATCACAGCGGCTGAGCTTAGCCATTAGGTGGCTTGGTGGATCGGTGTTCCTAAGTTTCAGAAAGGAGCAAAACGATGAGGTACCGGAAATTACTACAGCTACGATGGATAGCTTGCCTGGTCTTAATAGCTGTGCTCTCTGCCGGGTGCAAAGGAGGGCAGGCTAAGCCAACAAAAGCCGGCGCAGGCATGCCCGACCCTGCTGCCAGCTATTGCGTTAAATTGGGGTATAAGTATGAGAACGGGGATTGTGTATTTCCCGATGGAACGAGATGTAATGCCTGGGCTTTCTATCGAGGCAAGTGCGGTCAAGAGAAGACATATTGTGAACAGCAGGGCTTCAGGATAGAGAACAGAGTAGAAAAGGTGGGCAACACGACTTATGAATACGCCGTCTGTGTCTTCGCCGATGGCTCCGAATGCCTTGAGGAGAGGTATTTAGCTGGAGAATGCGCACCATCCCAGTGTGAACAATGGTCGTTTGCCAAAGGCGGCTGTGTGGCAAAGAAATAGACGCCCTTGGGCGAAGGCTGCCTTATGTGGGTTTGCCAATTGAAAAGTGACCCACCCGGGGCCACGTTGACTCGCAGCTACTTGGATCAAAGAGCTCGCCCGCTCAGTGCCATTAAGTCACACCTTTGATTGTAACGCACGAGTGCTCCTTGGCCTACACCTTTACCTTTGCTTGCCGGGACTCCCAGAGGCGCTTTTGATGTGAGTCGCTTCCCATCACGGGTGGATAGAATTCAACCCAGGGATGGCCCAGGCAGGATATGTAGGGGACTTCCGGCTGCGGGGGTGAAGGAAGGAATGCGGGAGGATATCCAACCGCCTGCGAGGTCAGTCCTGACGATGGTCCTCGATGAGGATCGATCGCAGGGCGGAGATAATCGATGCGGAGCTTAAACCATCCAGCCGCAAAGACAGGCGATGCGCTCTCATCACGCTTTAGAGCTCTGGCCGGGTTTCTAGCCGCCCTGACGATGATCCTCATCACGTCTATCTGGGCGTTCTGGAGAGTGGCTGAATTTTATTACGAAGCCCGGGGATTGCCCTCGCTCGAACCCCTCTACTACCTCCCGCCTTTCCTCTCACCCTGGCTCTGACCCTGCTGGCATTGAGCTGGCCACGACGGGGCGGTTGGACGATCGTCATTCTAGGGGACGCTCTTACCATCTTCGTCATACGCCCCCGTTTAGCAAGCGGTCAGTTCAATGCACGTCTCCTCCTCAGTTGGTTCCCCATTACCTTTCTCACCTCAGTGATAGGCGGCTTGCTCGTCTGAGGTGGCCCAGCGGTGTTCCCCTGCTGGCCCTGGGATTGCCCGCGCTCGTCACTCTGGATGTTTCCACAAAGATGCTGCCCGTTGTCCTCTCCGGGGGACGACTGCGGTGCCCGGCTCACTGAGGACAACGGTGTGCAGTCGGTGTGGGCACCCGAAGTCCCAGGTGGGAACTGGCACCAACCACGGGGCGCCTATCCCGGCTGGGATGCATTGGCCTGATATGGCCTACCGCCGGTAGGATTGAAAGATGATAGACAACTTCCTGCAGGCCATGCCACCCAGGCCGATGGCTCGTACGGGACTGTGCCGCGATCTGGATACCGCCGGCAAGTGGTTGATGCCTGAACCCCAGAACATTCGGCGCATGCCTACTACCGATGAGCCGGTACGTTCATTAATGCACCACGAGGAAAATGCGGGCTGCGAATGGTATAGGCATCTTGGCCAAGTCCGTTGTAGCCGCCCATCACGGATATCGTTGTGTCCAAGGGCCAATGGTACTGTAATCGGATTGCGGCATCCAATGAATGGAGGAGCTTCGGCTGAAAGGGGAACGCGATGAGGTTCAATGACGATGCCACATCAGGACCCTGTACGATAGGTCCGCTAAGGTGCCTCTGTTTTGGGAATTGGATGCACTGTTCGGCCGGGCTACGGAGAATTCGATCTATCGGAAGAAGGCCATAGCCGCTCTGAAGCTGAACGAGGAATCCACGGTGCTCGATGTGGCCTGTGGCCCCGGCTTCAACTTCAAGGTAATTGAAGGCTATCTAGGCGGGAAAGGGAAGCTCGTAGGCATAGATATCTCGCCAGGGGTATTGAAATTGGCCCAGCAACGGGTGAAGAAGCACGGATGGACGAATGTAGAGCTGGTGAATCAGAACATCGTGGAGTATGAGCCAGGGATGCTGTTCGATGCGGTGCTGTGCACGTTCGCGCTGACTATCATCCCCGCTTACAAGGCTGCACTGGAGCGGATGTTCGCCCTGCTGAAGCCGGAGGGTCGATTTGCCATGATCGGGATGAAGAAGAGCACGTGGAGGATATGCCGGATCCTCAATCCGCTGATGGAGTGGACGGGCCGATGGGTAGGGATAGAGTGGGGACGGGATGTAGCGGGGTACATTCGGTCGAGGTGCAGGGAGGTAGAGTACGAGGAGTGCTTCGGAGGGTGGTATTACATCCTGAGCACGACGAGAGCGAGCTGCGTCGGATGGGGGGAAAGTCGGCGAGTTGAGGACAACTGATCGCCCTCAGGAGTGCGGAATGAGCGCTGAGCGGGCCATGGGTGCGAAATGGCATGAGACGATAGTGAACTTTCTGGGCCTGAAGAGGAGCATGCTCGCCCTGCTCGCTATGGTCATCCTGGTAGGACTGGGCGAAAGGATGGCCGAGCGCTTCCTGCCTCTTTACCTGGTTGCGCTGGGGGGCGGCGCGTTCTCAGTAGGATTGCTGAATGGGATGGATAACCTGCTTAGTGCCCTCTATGCCTACCCTGGAGGCTACGCCAGCGACCGGCTGGGATACAAGCGGGCCTTGCTCCTATTCAACCTGGTAGCCATGCTGGGTTATCTCATCGTAATCATTTTCCCCCACTGGCAGGCGGTGATCATCGGGGCCATCTTCTTCCTCTCGTGGACAGCCATCTCGCTGCCGGCGACGATGGACCTGGTAGCCCATGTCCTGCCCAAGGACAAGCGGACGATGGGAGTTTCGATGCACGCATTGGTGCGCCGGATCCCGATGGCCCTGGGGCCGGTGCTGGGTGGGGCGATGATCGGTCTCTTTGGGGAGAAGACGGGAGTGCGCCTGGCGTTCGTGGCAGCACTGATCCTAGGCGGCGTATCGTTGGTACTGCAGCAGGCGATGATCGAAGAGGGTGAGAAGCGAGCGGGTGGAGCGGAAAGGAACCCCTTGCGGGCATTAAGACTGGTAAGCCCAGCCTTGCGCAATCTGCTGGTATCGGATATCCTGGTGCGCTTCTGCGAACAAATCCCCTACGCCTTCGTGGTGATCTGGTGCGTCAGGCTCAATGGCATCTCCCCCCTGAGGTTCGGCATGCTGACGACTATCGAGATGGCCACCGCTATGGTCATTTACATCCCGGTGGCATATCTGGCCGATAGGACCACTAAGAAGCCCTTCGTCGTCGCCACATTCGGCTTCTTCACCCTCTTCCCCTTGGTGCTGCTCTTCTCGCACTCGTTTTGGCCTATGGTGATAGCCTTTGTCATCCGTGGGATGAAGGAGTTCGGCGAGCCGACACGGAAGGCGCTGATCATAGATTTGGCGCCGGAAGGGGAGGAGGCGAGCACATTTGGGGTGTATTACCTGCTTCGGGATATCGTGGTCTCGGTGGCGGCTTTTGGCGGGGCGTTTTTGTGGGATGCCTCCACTGCTGCCAAGCTGATCGATGTGCTAGGTATGGGACACAGCCTGCTGCCCTGGATCGAGTCGGTTACCTCGCCGACAACCAATTTCCTCACGGCGTTCGCCTTTGGAGCAGTGGGAACACTCTACTTTGCCCTGTTTGGCAGGGATTTGAAATCGGTTTAACCAAGGAGGAAGATATGAAGTGGGTAACTCGTTCGCACGTACACGTGGATCGTGTCGCCTGCCCGTGGCTTATCAGCCGATTCGTGGACTCGGATGCCGAGTTCCTGTTTGTGCCTGCAAGCCAGGTGAAGAAGGTGGCCGAGGAAACAGGAGCCATCCCCTTCGATGCGCCGGGAGTCGAATTAGGCCATCACGATGGCAAATGCTCCTTCGAGACGATTATCGAGCACTTCAGCCTGACGGATAAAGCTCTGCTGCGGCTGGCCAAGATCGTCCACAGCGCCGATATAAAAACTGACCGCAGCGCTGACCCGATAGCGGCGGGGCTGGAGGCCATCGCTGTTGGCTACAGCCTGCGTTTCCCTGACGATTTGGAGAACCTGGATCGGCAGTTCGATGTCTACGACGCATTGTACACCTGGTGCCGCCTACAGGTATCGAAGGGGGAACCCAACTGCGGAGAGGGTACTCGATGAACCAGGTCCTCGACTGGCTGTATGTGGGCTCTGTTGAAGACGCAGAGGACCACGCAGCGCTGCAGCGAGCAGGCATAAAGGCCGTGCTTTCATTGGCCTGGCCCATCCAACATCCCGACATCGCCGTCAAGTATGTCTACTTTGAGGACGGCAAACCCATTCCCGACGAGGTCTTTTACAAGACATTAAGCTTCGTGCGGCAACAACGGCGGTTAGGGCACAAAATCCTTATCGCCTGCAATGCTGGGGTCAGCCGATCCCCAGCGATAGCCATCGCGGTTCTACATGAACTGGAGGGATATCCCCTGATCGAAGCCTTTCGCACAGTATTGGGGAGAGTCCATCTGGCGTATCCACATCAGGCGATTTGGAATTCCCTATGCCGCTTCTATGGTCAATGGGTGACGATGGACGATGTATGGCCTAAACAAGGGCAAGCATAGGAATATCACAGGGGAATCGCGATCCCATCCCCGCCTGGAGCCCCTCTATCGAGATTTCAGTAGGGCAGAATTGAGCGAGGACGAGCCTTATGCGCAGCTGCGCATGGTGTGGCCAAAGCACCGATTGAATGCGCCGCCTAGGGTGCGATTGCCTTCTGGATATGCCCTGCGCACATACCGTCCAGGAGATGAACCGCGCTTCTACGAATTGATGGAGCTGGCTGGATGGCCAGGATGGGATGATGAGAAGCTGCGCCCCTGGCTCCTGAGGATCCTGCCGGAGGGCTGGCTCATGGCCATCCACACGGAAAGCGGTGAGATCGTGGCTGCAGCCATGGCCCTGCGAGATCGAGGGGAGTTCGGCTATCCAGGTGGGGAGCTCGGCTGGTTAGCCTGTGACCCTGCCCACCGCGGCCGGGGGCTTGGGCTGGCCGTCAGCGCAGCGGCCACTGCTCGGCTCATCGACGAGGGGTACCGCCACATCCACCTCTACACCGAGGACTGGCGGCTGGCAGCGATCAAGACCTACCTGAAGTTAGGATACATCCCGCTTCTATATCTGCCAGAGATGGAGGAGCGCTGGCGGAGGGTGTGTACATAGCTGCAATGGCCATTTACACCCGAATTCTGGAAGCGCACGAACCCGCCTAACTAGCTCCGAAAGCGAGTCTCAGCTGTTAAACGACCTAAAGGGGGCGGAAAATGACCGAAAGGTTAGAACTTTACAAGTGTGAAATCTGTGGAAACATCGTTGAGGTTCTCCACAGGGGCAAGGGACAGCTCGTGTGCTGTGGCCAGCCTATGGGGCTCCTCGAGGAAAAGGGGGAGGAACGAGGCAGGGAAAAGCACCTCCCTGTAACGAAGAGGGCAGATAGAGGCGTCACCGTCGAGGTCGGAAGCATCCCCCACCCGATGGAGAGCGATCATTACATTGAATGGGTAGAAGTTATAACGGAGGAAGGGGTGCTAAGGAGGTTCCTGGAGCCAGGCATGCCTCCGAGGGCGAAATTTGAGATCGAAGGCGACATCCGTCAGGTAAGGATATACTGCAACCTTCATGGCCTGTGGACGACCTGAAAACCAACCCTTCAGCTATCCTCTGCCAACTGGGCCCGGAAGAGGATGGCCTTCCTCGCACAAACCTGAGCGCATATCTCGCAACCTGTGCAGAGCAAAGGATCGATGCGGGCCTTAGGCCGCCCGGTCTTTTCATCCACTACTTCGCTCCTCACCAGGGCGGGGCAACCCACCTGGAAGCACAACCCGCAGCCATTGCACCGATCCTCATCCACTTTGAGCGGCATCCACTGCTTCCTCGCCTCAGGCAGGAGTGCGCATTCCCTGCGAGCTACGATCACCGCCGGTCCCTCTTTCTCTAAGCAGACTCGCAGGGCCTCCTCCACTCCTTGGAGATCGTAAGGATCAACAATGTGCACCTCCTCGATGCCCATCGCCCTCGCCAGGTCCTCGAATTTCACGGCCACTGTCTCCTCTCCTTGCAGGGTGCGGCCGGTGCCGGGATGATCCTGATGGCCGGTCATGGCCGTGGTGCGGTTATCTAAGATGATGGTGATGGTATCGCCCCCGTTATAGACCACGTTAAGCAGGGCGGGCATCCCCGTGTGGAAGAAGGTCGAGTCGCCGATGGCGGCCACGTTGCGCTTTTTCGCTCCTTTCGCGTTCAAAGCCGTGTTCGCCCCATGGGCTACACCGATGCTGGCCCCCATGCAGCCGCAGGTGTGAAGGGCATTAAGCGGAGGCAGAAAGCCCAGGGTATAGCAGCCTATGTCGCCGTTGACCACCAGCTTAAGCTTCCTGAGCACATAGAAGACGCCGCGATGAGGGCAGCCGGGACACAGGATGGGGGGACGCCCCGGAAGGGGGCCCTTCTCCGGTCGCTTCACCTCCACCCTGGCCGACTCCGGCAGGAGCCCGGCTTCAATGGCGCCCTCGCGGACGATCTGAGGATTGAGCTCACCGCAGATGGGAAAGATGCTCTTCCCCTCGACCTCGATGCCCATCAGGCGGATCTCCTCCTCGATGAAAGGATCCAGCTCCTCGACGACAATGAGCCTCTCCACCTGGGAGGCGAAGTCGGCGATCATCTTGCGGGGCAGAGGATAGGTCATCCCTAGTTTGAGGATCGAAGCACGGGGGAAGACCTCCTTGGCATACTGGTAGGCCACGCCACAGGTGACGATGCCTAAGCCCCTCTCGCCCATCTCCACGCGGTTGTAGGGGAAGGTTTCGGCGAACTGGGCCAGCCTCTCTACGCGTTCCTCGATAACGGGGTGTCGCTTGCGGGCGTTGGCGGGCACCATGACGTATTTGGTGGCATCCACACGGTACTCGGTCGGCCTCTCACTTACCTCCGTTCGGCCCGGCCCCAGCTCCACCACGGTGTAGGAGTGGGCGATGCGGGTGGTGATGCGAAGCAGCACGGGAGTGTCAAAGCGCTCGCTTATCTCCAATGCCGCTTTCACCAAATCTTTGGCCTCCTGACTGTCCGTGGGCTCCAAACAGGGGACGCGGGCGAACTTGGCGTAGCGGCGGTTGTCCTGCTCGTTTTGGGAGGAGTGCATGGAGGGGTCGTCGGCGGAGACGATGACCAACCCTGCCTCCAGGCCAGTCATAGAGGCGTAGAAAAAGGCGTCGGCGGCCACATTGAGGCCCACGTGCTTCATAGCGGCCATGGAACGCGCCCCTGCATAGGCCGCCCCGATGGCCACGTCCAAAGCCACCTTCTCGTTGGGACACCACTCGGCATGGACGCCGGGCATGGTAGCCAAGCTCTCCAGTATCTCCGTAGAAGGGGTGCCGGGGTAGGCTGTGGCCACCTTCACTCCTGCCTCCCACGCCCCTCTGGCGATGGCTTCGTTGCCCGATAGAAGCACCTTCTTCATGATCGTTCACCCCCTTATAAACGTCGGTTTAGCTCGATTCTTCTACACCCAAGGCATTGCGTTCACACCTGGGACCCGATTTGTGCAATCCCTCTAATCAAGCCGTCTTCGGCTGAAGAGCAATCCTCCTAAGGTCAATCCTCCTAAGATCGAGGAGACAAGCCCTAAGCGCCAGGAAAGAGGATCGTATCGGACCACCACCAGGTGCCGTCCGGCCGGCACTCCCACCCCTTGCAGGATGCCGTTGACCGGAAAGAGCTCAGCCGGCCGGCCATCCACAGCTGCACGCCAGCCAGGGTAAAAGGCCTGGCTTATCACCAGAACTCCGTCGGCCTTAGCCTCGACGTCGAAGGCCAGATAGGTGGGCCGGCGTTCGATCCACATGACAGGATGCCCCATCGGCCCTCCGAGCGGCAAAGTGACAGGGGAGGGCGCTCGCACGATGGCTGCCTCCAAGGGGTCCAACTCGGTGGCCGAAAGCCATAGCCGCTCCTGGGCCGCCGATTCGGCTACCATCAGGCGATAGACCAGATAGGCACGGGGAATTGCAGCCTCGAAGCGATAGAGGTGAATCCCGTCTCGGCTTCCCAACAAAGTGAGGTCGGGATGAGAGATCTCCCGCTTGGTGAGGACATAGCGAACGTTCAGAAACTGCCACCAGCGCCATTCGGGGATCTGCCGAATGAACTCGTCATAGCTCTGCAGCTTCAACGGCGAGTTGCCGACCACATCCTCCAGCCCATAGGCGACGGCAGCGTTGCCGTCCCCAGGCAGGAGGCCCTCGCTGCTCACCCTCCAAGGTCCTGTGGGATCGGAGCGGATTTCGTCCAGCAGGGGCCAGCAAGGAAAAAACTCGGACGGCCGGGATGCCCGGAAGCCACAGCGCATCCCCACCGTCCAGAGATCAACGGCCAGGATGAAGAGGGCAGCCCCCTTCCAAGCCCATATAGGCTTCCCGCCCTTCCTCCACCAGCCCAGCCAGAGGGCGGTCAAACCGGAGATGAGGGAGGCGAAGGCCATTGCCTCCCTCCAAGCTTGGACCTCGGATTCCACTCCGCGGGGAAGCCAAGGCCCGAGGGCCGAGAGGAGCACACTCAGGCCGAAAAGAACACCTGCACCCACCGAGGTCCCTCGGAGGAGGCCGATCGGCCTGCATTGCCGGGAGAGTTCGTCGGCCCCAAGGCCGGCTAGCATGGCTAAGGCGAATGACCAGAGGGCTATGATGCGCTCCTGGTTGCGGAAATGGGAGAAAGGGGGGACGAGGAGGGCCAGAGGATGGCCGGCGAATCGCCAGGGAGCCCATAGGGGCACCCGGCCGGCCATCCTTTCTTGGAAGGCGCCTAAGCGCTGCAGGTAATAGACCTCGATGAAATCCCCTGTGGCCAGGGTCTGAGCCCCAGGCATCCAGGGAAGGAGGACACGGGCCAGGAAGAGCACTGGCGCAAGGAGGAGGAAAGCGATGGCAGCTCCTATCCCTCGCTTCTCCCCTCCCATCCTACGCTTTGGAGGATGATTAAGGAGCTTCCCGCAGGTGTATTTCAAAGCTCCTCCAATACCAACCAGAGGGCCATCTCCACGTTACGATGGGTCTCCCCTGAGGCGCCTGCCTCGCCTATCCGAGAGGCCACCTTCCTCGCGATCCTCCACAGCCTCTCCCTCTCCTCAGCGGGGAGGAAGGAGAGCATCTCCTGAGCTTTCCATTCCAGAAACCGCAGATCAGGATGTGCCTTCAGGATGGGGCAAATAAAGAGGAGAGGCTTTAACTGAGCTGCTAAAAAGATGAGCCTTAACGGCGGATCCGAGCGGGCCAACAGCCAGGCCAGCCTGTCCATTGAATCCACTCGCTTAGGAGCTTGCCCGCCGGCCTGGGCCGGACGCGCAGTTGCACCCTCCTGGGCTCCCATCTGATAGAGAGCCAGAGCCACCTGGCAATCCAGATAGCCGTGATCGAGCAGCAGCTTGACCGCCTCGCAGTCCTTGACGGCGATAGCTACGAAGTAGAGCAGCTGCTGCATGGCAGGGACATCGAGCCCCCTCTCCCTCCCCTTGGCCAGAAGGCCTCGTGAGAGCTTAAAGGTGTAGAAAGCGGGCGAGCCGTGGAGGATGGAATGTGCTACCTCGTGCCTGATAGCTCCTCGGCGCACCAAGGCGGGGACCTGATTTATCCTCTCTAAGCAGATAGTTATCCTTGGAACCCCCCTCCAGGCATCGTGAGTGGCCAGAAACTCCTCGCCTCCCAAGGTGGTTATGCCAAGCTGAGCCCGCTCCCTCTCCTTAAACTCCCTTAACCTCTCCACCGTGTCGAACAGGCATATCCGCACCAGTTGGAGCTCGGATGCTGGGAGGGAGCGATAGCATTCCCTTAGCTCTCCTTCGATCTCCCTTCGGAAGCCGGAGGGGACATCGCCATGGATTTCCACCTGCAGGCGAGGCATCATCGCCAATCAGCCTCCAGCGCTCTCTCTAGGTCCTCATAGCTGGTCATCATGGACACCCTATCCACGAACTCCTTGAGGGATGCGCTCCTTGCCCGCAGTTCCTTCAGCTTCTCCCCGATAGGATCCACGGAGGCAGGGCCGGTGGCGTAGGAGCCATAGAAGGCGAAGTAGGCCTGGTTGAGCTTCCTGATGTAGTGGCCGTGCGAAGCCAGGTAGCGACGGCGCTCTTCCATGAACTGCTCGGCCTCTTCCACCTTCCCTTGGGCCAACAGTTCATCCACTTTAAGCCGGATTTTCCTCATCTCTTGGTTAAAATCAAATTCCCCCGGTTTCGGCTGATGTCGCTCCTCCTTGCCCTCCGGGGGAACCAGCTCGGGATAATAGGTGGACAGCACTAGCCCCCCCACCTCATCGCCGACGATGGAGGCGACCGTTTCGTTCATCGTCCTCAGCTGATAACTGTCCTCGTAATGCCAGCCTAAGGGTTTGAAAGCCAGGTAGTTATGAGTCCATTCATGAGCTATCGTTTCCAGTACCCATCGGAGGGAGGGGGTCTCGGCTATCATAGTTGGATAGGCCCCGACTCCCCCTGTGCCCACGATCAGCGAGGAGACGTTGAAGGTGTGGTCTATCTCCTCCTCGATGGCCTCCTGCTCCTCCAAGTCGAGGTCAGGCCATAGGTACACCGCTTTGCGGACTTCTATCCTGTCGCGGGGCGAGATGACCAGGTAGAGGGGCGTCTGGCTGAACCTGAATTTGACCGGTGGCCACAGGAAGTTGGAAAGGCCGAAGCCCTGGGAGAGGAGGATATGCTTCGTTTGCTCCTCCAAAATGGTTTCCACCGCTCCTCTCCTCTCCTCCTGGTGCTGCCTCAACCTTTTTATCTCTAATCGGAGGGGCAGAGAAGCTCGGGCCGCCTCCTCCCTCTCGGTTGTGCTGTAAATCCTCTTGACCTCCTCCTCCAATTCCCTGATGCGCTGGGTGGTGGAGAAATACTCGACCACCAGGGCCTTCTGCTCCGTCCAGCCTGGGTTTCCCCCATGGCTCCTGAAGGTTTGGCCCAACTTGCCGGCGATGGCCGCGGCTTCCCACCTCACGAAGTTGAAGTGCCGTCCGGCCATCATGCCATCGATTTGACGGTCGAAAACCTGCTTAGGTGGGATGGCATCCCCTTGCAGGATAAGTGCGAAAAATAAGGCCGCTAATGCGGCCCCGATCATCCTCCGAACGATTCTCATCGCCTACCCCTCAGCCTCTGCCTGACCTCCCGGCAGTAGGGGCATTCATCTCCCTCAAATTGTCTTCCGCAGACGCTGCAGGTTTTCCAACCACCTCCGCTCCTTCTGATGGGAACAGCGATGAGGAAGAGGTTCTGGCCCTCATATCTCCCAAGCCATTTCCCCAAGTCGGTGCCTGCTAAAGTCCATCCCTCACCTAAGCACTGGAGGGAACCCCGCAGCACAGCAGCTCCCATCTCCTGGGCCATGAGGGCCAGCCTTCGAGCCTCGGATTCGGAAACGGCCATGAAAAACCTCCCGCCTTGTTCAGGCCCCGTATTTCGTTAGCCGAAGGGCGTTGGCCATAGCTAAAGGCATCAAGTCAGTGGCTGGGAAACGACCCAAGCTCCCGGATGCACAGGCCCTCTCGCCGAACCCTTTGACCCCATCGGGACGGCAGTGGGGCGACCAGAGCATGGTAGGCACAGGATGCCAACTGTGGCTCCTCAGTTGTGCGGGGGTGGAATGGTCGCCGGTGACGATCAGCACGTCCGGGCCCAGTTCCATGATCTGCGGCAGGAGCTCATCCACGTGTTCGATGACAGAGACCTTACGGTCGAAATCACCGTCCTCCCCTGCGGAGTCGGTCTTCTTAATGTGGAAGTAGAAGAAGTCGTAGTTGTCCCAGTTGGATTTAAGGGCCTGGATCTCCTCCTCCAGGGTCTCTCCTGAGGGGAGGATATCCATCCCCACCAGCTTGGCCAGCCCTTTGTACATGGGATAGGTGGCGATGGCCCCCGCTTTCAGCTTGTAGACCTCCTCCATGGTGGGGATGGAGGGGAGTTTGGAGAAGCCTCGCAGGAGGACCATATTGGCCGGATAATGGCCAGCTAACAGTTGACGGGCCTCTTCAACCCATCGCTCGACCAGCTCGGCTGTCCTCTCCGCCCCCGGCCCGGCTGAGATGGGCAGGGGTTTCACTCCCACCCGTTGAGGATCGGTGTCGGAAAGCTCTCCCGAGAGGCCATCCCCCCTGAGCACCAGCATAAACCGGTACCCTCTAACCGGTTCCACAAAGACCTCCACCCCCGGCAATTCGATCTTCCGCAGGAGGTTGCAAAGCTCAGTTCCTTTCTCGGTAGGGATGCGTCCCGCCCGCCGGTCTATGACTTTCCCTTCCCCATCTACGGTGCAAAAGTTCCCCCGCGCGGCCACATCCTCCGGCTGCAAATCGAACCCTATCCCCAGGGCGGAGAGCACTCCTCGCCCGATCCTGTAGCGGATGGGATCGTAACCGAAGAGGGCCAGATGGCCGGGGGCGCTCCCAGGGGTGATGCCTGGTGCTACGGGGATGCATAATCCACAGATGGATTGCGCAGCCAGAGCATCTAAATTGGGGGTATGGGCCGCCTCCAACTCCGTTGGCCCCCCCTTAGCGATAGGCAGCCCTCCCAGGCCATCGATGACCAGCATGAGGATCTTGGTCTCAGCTTCGATGGAGAGTTCCCTCATCAGGTCAAGGTAGTCCATGATGCTAACGAATGGCCTCTTCGGTTTCTGGATCGAAGAAGTGGAAGTTATCAGCGTTGGCTATCGCCTCTATCTCCTGCCCCAGGCTCACCTCCGTGCGGGGATCGACCACAGCCACGAAAGATCGGGTGCCTGTCAGGAGGTGGAGGTGAATCTCATCGCCCATGGGCTCGATAACCTCCACCCTGGCTTTAATGGGGGCCTCGTTGACCTCAGGAGGCACAAAGCGAGGGGAATAGATATCCTGGGGCCTGATGCCCAGGATAATCTCCTTCTTCCCATGGGCCAGGAGGGCCTCCCTCTTGACGGGAGGAATCTGAACCTTGAAGGCATCCCCTCGGGCATAAAGCTCCCCATCCTCGCTCACCAGAGTGACATCGAAGAAATTCATGGCTGGGCTGCCGATGAAGCCGGCCACGAAGAGGTTTTTAGGATATTTGTAAAGCTTCTGCGGCTCTCCTACCTGCTGAAGGATGCCCTTGTTCATCACGGCGATCCTGGTCCCCATAGTCATGGCCTCCACCTGGTCATGGGTGACGTAAATCCAGGTGGTGCCCAGCCTACGATGGAGCTTAGAGAGCTCTGCCCTTGCATGCACCCTCAGCTTGGCATCCAAGTTGGACAGCGGCTCGTCCATGAGGAAGACCTTCGGCTCCCTCACGATAGCCCTTCCCACTGCCACCCTCTGCCTCTGCCCGCCGGAAAGCTGCTTAGGCTTGCGGTCAAGCAGGTCCTCGATGCCCAGGATCTTGGCCGCTTCGTGCACTCTGCGATCTATCTCATCCTTGGGCGTCTTCCTAAGCTTAAGGCCGAAGGCCATGTTGTCGTAGACGTTCATATGAGGGTAGAGGGCATAGGATTGGAAGACCATAGCTATGTCCCTGTCCTTAGGTGGGATATCGTTGACCAAGCGGCCCCCGATATAGAGATTACCTGAGGTGGGCTCCTCCAGTCCGGCCAAAAGGCGGAGAGTGGTGGTCTTCCCGCATCCGGAAGGGCCCAGGAGGACGAGGAATTCCCCGTCCTCCACATGCAGATTCAGATCCTCCACGGCCACCACTTCGCCGAAGTGCTTGGTGACATGCTCATAAGTTACAGTAGCCATCCCCTTTCTCCCCGATTGACCTTAAAGCTTCGGAAAGGATTATACCACAGAGTTCCTCTTTTCGCAACATTCCGGCCTCGCTCACCCTCCGGCCGGATGGCTGACGCGATTTGACAAGGGCGGGTTTTAGGTGTATATTAATTTAAGGAAGAAAAATTGAATAAGCCGAATTCCCGCAAGGGAAACGGGGGAACCATCGTGGTCCGCTAGTCCGATGTCGGTCAGCTCCCTGAGCGGAGGTTATTCGGGCCGAGGACTACGGACTAAAGGGGTGAATCTCGCATAAGCGAGTAGGGGAACTCTTCCACCCCGAACCCGTCAGCTAACCTCGTAGGCAGTAGGAAGAGATCTTCAAGAGACCAGGGCTACTGCCACTGGTCTTTTTGCTGCCTCCGAGGTACTGGTCGAAAGGAGGCGGCACCATGAAAGGAGTGATTTTGGCTGCTGGCGATGGGACAAGATTGGAACCTTTGACCCTGAGTCGCCCTAAACCGCTTATAACGGTAGGCGGTCGTCCGCTGATTGATTATACCATCGATGCCTTTGTGAGGGCAGGGATCAAGGAGCTCGTGATCGTGGTTGGCTACAAGGCGAGGATGATCCAACGCTATGTAGGCGATGGGAGCCGTTACGGAGCAGAGATCGAGTATGCCTTTAACCCTGACTACCATCTTGGCAATGCCCTCTCGGTCTATGCTGCCCGTGAGGCTGTGAGGGACAAGCCCTTTATCCTGGCTATGTCGGATCACATGATCTCCCCTCACATCCTCACCACTCTGATGACCAGACTAAACGGAGAGGACATGCTCTGCATTGACCGATTAGCCTACGCTCCTCCCCAAACGAACGATGCCACTAAAGTCTGGGTGGACGAAGAGGGCTTCATCGCCAGGATTGGAAAGGGGATAGAACCATGGAATGCCATTGACACCGGGGTTTTCCTGTTCACCTCATGTATCTTCTCCGCCATTTCCCATCTGCTGCATGCTGATGGCCGGCCAACTTACAGGAAGGAAAATGAGTGGAAGCAAACGAGCTGCTTAAGCGATGAAGGGTATGGGATTAGCGATGCCCTCACCTGGCTCATCAGAAAGGGGCATAAGGTACGCGCCTGCGATGTATCGGGTGCATTCTGGATGGATGTGGATACCTTGGATGACCTTCACTATGTCGAAGCGATCCTGAGAGAGCAAGGGGTGAGTCCATGAAGGTCGTAATCTTGGCCACAGGAGAGGGACAAGAAGCCCGGGAGCCGAAGGCGCTGATCAAGCTGTGTGGGCTCCCGCTGGTCAAAAGGCTCCTCTACACCCTCAGGGCCGTCGGCCTGCGGGACGTGGTCATCGTCACCGGGCACGATGATCGGCTAAGGAGGGCCATCGGCGACGGAAGTGACCTGGGGATGCACCTTTCCTATTGTCCCATTGATCGGCTGGGCGAGCACGTGGATGGCCCCTTCTTGCTCCTGGAGGCTAACTATGTCCTCGATGAACGCATCATCGAGAAGCTAGCTAAGGCAGAGGGGATGACCATCGCCTATGACAGCCGGGTGAAAGAGGGGATGCTGGTTGCCGTCGAAGGGGGAAGGGCATCGTCCCTCTCTCCATTGCAGGGGGATGGGGCCTATGTGGGCGCCAGCCGCTGCTCGCCCGAGGTGCTCCCCTTCCTTAAAGGGTATGATAGGGCCGCCTGCCTGGCCGAGGCGGTTCGCAGTCTCGAGTTCAACGCTTTGGATGTGGCCACCATCGAGCCCTATGTGGCCGAGATAAGGAGGGAACTGCCAACCTTATGGTTCAGGATCGAATCCAAGGAGGACGCCCAACGCTGCAAGAGGATGCTGGTGAAGAGGGCTCAAAAGAGGACCTTAGACGTTTTGGCTTGGTATTTCAACCGCCATGTAGAGAATTGGATCACCCTTCATATAGCTGACTTCCCCATCACCCCTAACTTGATGAGTATCCTCACCTATCTTGTCGCCTTCTCCGTGACTTTCCTGCTCCTCAGCGGGAGACTTCTGCCAGCTTCGCTTCTGAGCTTCCTGGTGAATGTGATGGATGGCTTAGACGGGAAACTGGCCAGGGTTAAGGGGATGGCTACCAAACTGGGGCAATTGGAGCATTCCTTCGATCTTCTATACGAACAATCCTGGTACATCGCTTTAGCTTGGGCTGTCCACAATTTGAGAGGCGATGCGCTTCCGCTGGCGATCGGCTTCGCTGCCGTTCTCCTCGACTCCTTTGCTAGGCATGTCTCCATGCAATTCAGGCAGGTAATGGGGATATCTTTGGCCGATTATGCCCCCTTCGATCGAGCCTTCAGGAAGTTCGACGGCCGAAGGAACATCTACACCATTTACATCCTGCTGGGGGTGATCCTGGGCAAGCCCCTGTATGCCCTGGTAGCCATCGCCTGCCATGCCTTTGTGACTAGTGCTGTCTATACCTGGAGAGCGGCTCAGCACCTCCGCGCGGCGGACATGGGGCAGGAGCGGCGGCGATAGAGTTTCCCACTGGAAAGGTGCCCACTCCGGCTACGACAGGCACGCTCGCTTGACAAACCCGCCCTTTTCCTGTATAATCGGAGTTGCATAAGGGCCGCTAGCTCAATTAGGCAGAGCAACGGACTCTTAATCCGTAGGTTGCAGGTTCGATTCCTGCGCGGCTCACTA
>Ga0190286_1000313_pt1 | contig 21235 bp, 14 predicted proteins | sample 48691834_MG_FD_183241 | JGI IMG/M metagenome (GOLD analysis project Ga0190286, IMG submission 183241) | Hydrothermal vent microbial mat bacterial communities from Southern Trench, Guaymas Basin, Mexico - 4869-18-3-4_MG | ecosystem: Environmental > Aquatic > Marine > Hydrothermal vents >... | reverse complement strand
TATAAGCACTAAAAAACTGCGGAATCGAGTAACAATAATCAGATTTTAACATAAAGCTAAAAAATCTCTATCAATTTATCATTAATTTGTCGCACAGCACACCTTATAACCATAAAAATGTTTAAGTGCAAGATTTTTATTTTTCAAGGTTGCCAACTTCAAGGTTAATTTCTTTGCGTCTTAACTTTTTGCTAACGATATTGCCAAATTCCACCAAAAATAAATTGGGTACATGTAATTGATAAGAGGGATTACGTAACCGCCGTGCCGCCTCTTTATGTATTTCTGGTACAAACCATTTTATAGCCACACAGGCATCAACAACATAAGTTTTCACTAGCCACGATCCTCCCTAATGAGTTCAGCACTAGCCTGTCGAAAAAAGGGGATTTCATCAAATCCTGACTTCCTATTTTTTGGATTAAAAAAAGCACTATAATCTATTAAATTATCAATGTTTTTTTATCGAATTAAAATCCAAAAAGCGGGAATATCTTTTTATTTCAAAAGGTTATATTTCGACAGGCTAGGTCTGTCCCCTATTATTCCCTCGTTCCACCGTTTTGGTGATACCTTGAGTTACCCCATTTGGGTAAAGTGTTTGCCGTTCTTGTCTAAGAGATGTCAGTAACATGCTAACCTCCTGAGTTGTGGTATAAACTTTTTCTAAAGACGAATAATCGTTCTTATCTATTCGTCCATGTATGGCTAACTGTTTAAACCAATTTAAAAACAAGGAAACTGCCTGCTTATCAGGTTCATGTTGAAATAATTCTACCAATTCTTGTTCCAACAGCTCCATGTCATAATTATTTTCGGCTAAAAATAAGGTAGATAAGAAAAAATATTCTTACATTTGAGGCGATTTTCTGGGAACCCTGTTTTGACGTGCCAACGTCGAGCAAGCGCAGGATGGGTGGGAGCTTCGCTTAACAATTAATCATTAACCATCTTTCCTGATAATAATACTCTAATGGCTGATACTCCGCCTTATAGCTCATTTTTTGACAATCTTTAATCCAATAACCTAAATAAAGCGATTCCAGATTTAAGCGTTTAGCTTCGTAAATGAACCATAAAATGCTATAAACGCCTAAACTACGTGTTGGATAATCCGGCTCAAAAAAAGTATAAACAGCAGATAAGCCATTTTCTAATCTATCAACAATGGCTAACATCACTAATTGTTTTTCTAAACGAAATTCATAAAATGTCGTTTTTGACCAATAACTCGTCAAAAATTGCATATATTCATCTGGGGTAGGATTGTCCATACTACCCCCCTGATGACGGGCTGCTAGATAGCGACAATAAAGATTAAAATGGGCAGGTTTAAATACGGGGGCTACTGCTGATACTTTTAAATCCTGGTTTTTTCGCCACACGCGCCGCTGGCTACGACGGGGTGTAAATAGTTCCACTGGGATACGCACTGCAATACAAGCATCACACCCCTGACAATTAGGACGATATAATTGTTCCCCACTACGTCTAAAACCGCGTGGCGCTAAATTATCATATAAAGCGTTATCCTTATGCAAAAAAGGGTCTATAAATACTGTCGTCGCCAAGCGATTAGGTAAATAACTACATTTTTGTGGGGGTGTAGTAACGGTGCTAAAAAAATGACGGTTATTGATAAATTTCAGGTAATTCATAATGTTCAAAGTCCCACTTGCCTGTTTTGCCAGGCAATTCACATAACTGATTTAATAAAGTACGATATTGCGGGCGTGGAATATCATAAGCCCCTAAACTTTCCAAATGGCTCGTTTGTACTTGACAATCAATTAATTCATAGCCCCAGCGTTGTAATTGCCAAACCAAATGGGCAAAAGCCACTTTAGAAGCATCACTCATCCGGCTAAACATTGATTCACCAAAAAAGACTTTGCCCAAGGCAATTCCATACAAGCCTCCCACTAAACGCCCCTCATACCAAGATTCAACGGAATGGGCAAAACCATAGTTATGCAATTGACAATAAGCAGATTGCATGTCATCAGTAATCCAAGTTCCGTCTTGATGACGACGGGAACCAGCACAAGCATTAATCACCTCCCGAAAACTCTGATCCATTGTGACAGTAAACTTACCTTTACGAATCGTTTTACGCAAACTTCGTGAAACTTTGAGACGTTCAGGAAATAACACCATACGTTGACTCGGTGACCACCATAAAATGGGTTCATCATCGTTATACCAGGGAAAAATGCCTAAACGATAAGCGATAATAATACGATTAGGTGTTAAATCACCTCCGACTGCCAACAATCCATCCGGGTGTTCTAAAGCTTGCTCTAAAGGTGGAAAATCATCAGGACGCGCATGATGAGGAATCCAATAAGGACGACGCATATCAGTTATCAGTTATAAGTTATCAGTTATCAGTGTTATTTTGGTACATACCGGGAAAATATTTTAAATTAGTACTTGACATTTAAACTCGTTCAGTGTACTATAGTAGTCCATATATGGAGAGGTACCGAAGCGGTTATAACGGCACCGACTCGAAATCGGTTGGTCCTTTTAACAGGGCACGCGGGTTCGAATCCCGCCCTCTCCGCCATTTTTGAACTGTTTTATTTTTGCAACTTCAAACCTCTTAAAATGGGATATGCTCAACGAATGATATTATCCACTGCCAATTCAAAATTTTCATTCAGGTTATTAACTTTCACCTGGTAAACTCCTGCTGACAGCCCTGTTATATCAAGCGGAATGATTTCCTCAAACCTTTTTCCCCTTTGAGTACAAGGCTTATCCGTTTGATGAGCCGTTAGAATTTTGAGCGTTAAAGTCTTCGCATTTCGCTCCTCGGTGATTTCGTCAATCAAAGTACAACTGTCAGGAAGCCTGCCACGGGCTATGATATTAATTTGTACCGGAAAATATTCAACTACCATAATTTGAATCTGTTCAATGGGAACTTCATTTTCTTGTGCTTGCATTTGAACAGAAAGCTGTTTTTTTATGGGAACAGGGCTTTGCTTGCAAGCCCCTATAAAAAATAAAACGAATATAATAATTAGCCATTGGTAGCGAGTAAGATTCAACATACTTTGTCCGTTATATTAGGTTAGGTAATGGGTAATGAATAATAGGTATAAATTTCTCGTAGGGGCAATCCCTTGTGGTTGCCCCGCCCGACGTGGGTGTCCCTCATCTCTCCCATGTTCCTGATTTTCCACCCGACTTTTTCTTTAAGCGAATTTTTTTTAGGGTCATACCACGATCCACAGCCTTGCACATATCATAAACGGTCAACAAAGCTATTTGTACCGCAATCAGGGCTTCCATTTCTACACCGGTTTGTCCGGTCGTTTTAACAGTGGTTTGGCAATGCACTGCATTTTGCTCCGGTAAAGGGCTTAAATCAACACTAATATGTGTCAACATCAGCGGATGACATAATGGGATTAATTCACCTGTTTTTTTCGCTGCCATAATCCCGGCAACCCGGGCAATGCCTAAAACATCCCCTTTTTTATGCCCACCTGCCATAATTAACTTTAAAGTGTCAGGCTGCATAGTAATCATACCCTCTGCAATCGCAATGCGATCAGTACAGGCTTTATTACCTACGTCAACCATGTGGGCATCGCCCTCTTGATTAAAATGAGTCAGTTTGTTCATAATAATTTAATTTGATGAAACTATTTCCAATATACCTTGTTATCACAATTCGTTAGTCCAATTCCATATCATCCACTTCTTCAGATAAACTATTTTTGAGAGCCTCCGTTGCCAATTCAACATCCGCCCTGACATGTTTTTCCACTAACGCATCAAATTGATCAGATACATCTGTTTTAGCTCGTTTTCCCTCTTTAACCTCTCGTAAGTGGCGTTTTTGCTCTTCTTCCGCTTCACCCAATTCCGCCCTTTCTTCTCCATCAATAGACAAATAAACGCGATAATTGCTCTTGAAAATTCGTTTACGAGCTATTTGATAATATTTGGGAAATTCTGAATAAGCTGCCTGCCCCTTTTCCTGGAGTTTAATGACCAGCTTTTGGAAATCATTATCCTGGACATTCATCTCACTACAAATTTGTTGGACATTGAATGGATTGACTAAATGCGCCATTAACAATTGGGTCAGAATTTTTCTGGTCTCCTGGCGAACAATAATTTGGGTACCAGAAAAAACCGTATGCTGCATATACAATTGATCAAACACAAAAAATTGACCGTGTTCAGCAAGTGCTAAGTCTAACAATTTGACAAAGCCCCTGGTAGCTTCACGGGAATCTGATATGAAATGGCGAGTAATGTCTAAAAATTGTGCCAAGGATTCAAAAATGGCTCTCTGAAATAGGGCATATTGAATGATAGGAGAAATTTTGTTGGCTTTTTCCTTTTTAACGGCTGAGTCGAAATTGCGATAAACAAGACGCGCACTTTCAAACGATTTTCCCTCACCAATCGGCATATAATCCATTATCTGATTGATAACCTGTCGTGCTTCTAAGGCATCTTGTTGTTCACTACTTGCTAAATCTTTTAAATTATTTAATTCATTATTAAAAATTTCAAAAGCCCTTGCAAATTCCGAAGTACCAAAAAATAAATGCTCAAGACAGGGAATCAAGTACTTTTTAACTTGGGTTTCAATAATATTTTTTTGCCCCAGCGCAAATTTGTTCCACTTGACAACAGGATAATCCAATGCTACTTCATCTTTATTATTTTCATTAGGATAAAGCACATCTTTGACTTCCTCCAGGTTCAATAGGTATTCCATCAAACGTTTTCGGTTGCCAATGCTCTCATCTAATGCTTTATCAATAATCCCAATACTGGTTAAAGAATAAGCGCGTGTGATTTTAGCAGAATCCGTTTTAGTTTTCGTATTCCACTCAATCGCCGCTAAACCCTCAGTACCACGTTCATTAAGTACATAATCACAAAACTTACGACACACAATACTACCAATAGTGTCATCAGATAATAGAATATTAAAATGCCCCCCAACTTGTTTAGCAGTATTATTAACATCGACAAAAAGATGGCGAAAAACTTCAGGCACCGTAGGAACTCTATGCGGTGCATACTCTTGATTTTTTTGAATAGTCGCGTTAGGGGCAAATAAAATGCAAACTGGAACCCCAATATGTTCCAATAATTCGGGATTTTTATCATAAACTTGTTTTAGGGTGAATAAGCGATGCTGTCCATCAATGATAACGAGTTTTGCACCATATTGACTACCCTTAGCAACTCGAATCTCTAACTGTACCGGCTCACATTGTACTCCAACTTCCATTGCCGAATCATTGTCATTTTCCCCAGCATTGATCTGAATACGGTGCGCGTGTGGACTACTACTCGAAAAATAAGTAAGCTTAAATAACCCCGCCCATTCCCTGGTAACATGCTCTTTATTATTACTATTATTGAGTGCAATATCACTCTTTTCATCAGTATAATAGGCTTCCATCGCCTTACCCTTCGTTGGTATAATAGCAGCCAGTAACGGGGGGAAAAAAACAGAACGGGAACGAATTTCATAAGGCGTGAAATTTTCCCGACTCGGATTCAAATAAGGTTCCATTTCCAAACGCACTCGTTCTTCATCAATATCGCGCTGCATCAAAAGTTCAAAATCGATGTTATCCGGGCGAATATCTCTCGCAAAAGTCAATTCCTGTAATTCTGCGACAGTGAAGGTAGTCATAATATACTCAATGGGAAAAGAGTCACCACTATAAAATCGACCAAAACTACCAATACGTTCAAAATTATAAATATGTTCTTCGCCAAAGGTTTCCAATGGCATATAAATTGTTCCTTTGTCAGTTATCAGTTAAAAATAAGGTTGCTTTATCACTAATCACAAACCATTCATGTTTTATCCCTGGTTACATATAATCCTTGTAGTTGCTATTGAAAAACTTGAACATTGAATAAATACTACCTTAGTATATCACAAAAATTCTACCCCAACCGCAAATAAAAGCTTGACGTATATTATCAAAATTGGGTAGCAGCCTGGGCAATGCTATTAAGTTAAGCCGGACAAGCAACATCACCGGTGGTTTGTACATCCAAGAAACCCGCATCACCAAAGAACTTAACTGTCAATCGATATGAAGGATCGCTGTAGGTATTTGCCCAGATTCCCATTTTGAGTGCTGCGTTTCCAGCATCAATTGCAGCCCCATATTTAGAAACATCAAGTTCTTGTTCTACTCTTAGGCTATAGCCATCATAGAAAAGGAACACTTATCAGTGATCCCGTCAATCATTAATAGTTATATGTCGATATGCAAAAGTAACATTTTTAACCCGTTCAAGAAATTTTTTCAAAAAATCGGAGGTCAAAAACAATGGTTGTTGCTTGTGGCGATTTTAAAGAATGTAACTAATATAAAATATTTTTAAAAGTTCATTTTTAGCCATTGTGAATTTTGAATTGAATTATGTAGGGGCGAACCTGCGTCAAAGAAACCCGATTTTTTGAAAAAAATCTGATTTCTGGTTGAGTTATTAATTGTATAATGTAGCACCGTGTATAATAGGCTTGAAACGTTACTTTAATGCTCTAAAAGAGGTTAAGTAAGTTTGTTCCCGCGCTGAGTAAAAGTTGTCACTCATTGATTCTTGTTAAAGTGCTAAATAAAAACTTATGTAAAATCATATAGTTATAAATATACACCCATTTTTGTCCTGTACAAAGCTATTTTTTAAAAATCGTATTTGCATACTAACATTCATAAGACAATGTGATAAAATTAATGAATTTACCAAAGGAATTTTATTGATGACTCATTTAATTCGTTTATATCGAATAGAAATGCTATTACTACTATTCATTCTAATCTTCACTTTTTCGCCTTTTGCCCAGGCTGAAAATACGCAAGTCATTGATTTAGAAGTAGATAATCTCAATGGCGTTGACGGTTTAGGGGGTGTAAGTGATTTGGCTATCAGTGCCGATGGGCAGCATCTTTATGCCACAGGTTTTTCTGATAATGCCGTGGCTGTCTTTGCGCGTGATAGTGTAGGGCAGTTGTCTTTGATTCAGGTAATCAATAACAGTGACATCGGTTCTTTTGGCTTACAAGGTGCATTCGCGGTAGGCGTGAGTCCCGATGGTAAGCATGTCTATGTCGCTAGTGTCTTAGATAGTGCCCTCGTGGTTTTTTCCCGTAATGCCTCAGATGGCACCTTATCTTTGCTTGAAATGCTGCAAGATGATTTAGGTGGCGTTGATGGTTTAAGTGGGGCTAATGCCATTGCTTTTAGTTCGGATAATCTGCGGGTGTATGTCACCAGTGCTGGCGATAAGGCTTTGGCGGTTTTTGACCGTGATCCCTCATCTGGTTCTTTATCATTCCTGACTTTGCAACGAGACGGTGCTAATGAAGTTAATAACCTAGCCGGTGCCAATGCTATCAGCGTGGTTCCCGGTAATGTCTTTATCTATATTGCTGCGACTACTGATAATGCGATTTCATTGTTTACGCGCAATCCGAGTTTAGGCGAAATCGCATTTGTGACCACTTATCAAGATGGGATTGATGGGATATCGGGTTTGAAAGGAGCGACTGATTTAGCTATCAGCCCTGATGCCCGTTATATTTATGTCGCTAGTCAAGTTGATAATGCGGTGGTTGCTTTTGACCGTGAAATGGCGACTGGCATACTATCCTTTTCAGCAGATAAAGTGTATCGCAATGGTGAAAATGGGATTGAGGGCTTAAACGATGCCAATGCTATTGCTATGAGCCCTGATGGTCTGCGCCTTTATGTAGCGGGTAGCGATACGCTTGTTGTATTTAATCGCAACGTGGAGACAGGACAACTGACTTTTAGATCAGTGCTCAAAAACAATACGCAAGATTTGACGACACTGGATAATATTTCTGCAATTGTGGCGAGTTCAGAAGCGGGTATAATTTATACTGCTGCTTTCAGTAGCGATGCGATCACGGCACTTAACACTTTTTCCGCTGACCTAAGCGTCGCCATAGCGACACCTGAAACAGTAGCGATTAATAGCTCTTTTTCTTATGCGCTAACTGTGACTAATCATGGACCGGATACGGCAACTGGTGTCACTTTAACCGATGTGTTGCCCCCAGGCACCATTTTTACTTCAGCCATTTCAAGTCAAGGGGTTTGTCAATATAATGGTAGCACTCATCAAGTGAATTGTGATTTGGATGCCATAAAAATCAATGCCGCAATCAATATCACGATTGCCTTAACGGCACCCACCGCTGTCGGTAGCGGTCTGATAACAAATACTGCTTCAGTATCTGCAGTTCAAGCGGATGCCAATACCGCGAATAATTCGGCTTCTAAAGAAACAACGCTGGTAGAATCTATCATCACAGCCGATTTAAAAGTGAGTATTTCAACTGATCTTGATATCGTTTCGACTAATAATGCTTTGAACTATACCATTCGGGTCACCAATCTTGGACCCGATATTGCGAATACGGTAGTCTTAAAAAATACCTTATCCAGTCAAGTCACTTATAATGCGGCAAATAGCGATGCGCGTTGTATTCAAAATGCCCAAACTGTGACTTGTCAATTAAACACCTTAGCTATCAATGATTCAGTTCAAGTGCCTATTCAGGTTACCACTTCCAGCGTGAAAGGTCCTATCAGCCTCACCGCGCAAGTGAGTGGTGCCGATATTGACTCGAATATTGAAAATAATCAGGTGACTAAAACCAATATGGTTGACGTGCTAGAATTTGACTTAGTTATGACAGATGCGGTAGCGATACCTTCAACGCTTGCAGTGGGCAATGAACTGACTTATAAAATAACCATTGCTAATCAAGGCAGCACTACAGTTAGCGGTATTACCATCACCGGATTCATGCCACCCCAGGTTGACTATGTTTCTGATAGCAGTGGCTGTACCCATGAACAATCGCATGTGATTTGTGAATTAAGTAGTTTAGCACCCAGTCTCGTTCGGGAAGTCGTTATCACCGGCAGAGCCGTGCAAACCGGTGAAAATATACTCAGTACCTTTTTTGTCACCGCTAATGGTTCCGATACGAATGAAACCAATAATCTTAAAAGCGTCTTAGTGCATAATATCACCGGCATCGCGGCAGATTTTGTGGTAACGGCTAATGATGAAGGGCTGTCTGTCTTAATAGATAATCCCATCACTTATACGATTTCCGTGATCAATAATGGTGCGAATGAAGCTGCTGCAACATTGAATGTCGCTTTAAGTGGCGATAATGTGCATATTGAAGAAATCAGTATTGAAGAAATCAGTATTGAAGAAATCAGTGAGGAAGGTTGTGGTACTGGTCCGAGTTTTAATTGTAATCTCGGTTTGGTTCCGGTAGGCGAAACGAAAACGGTAACGCTTAAAGCGGTACCCACCGTTGCCGAAATTTTAACGCTTACCGTCGAAGTCATCAGTGACGCTTTTGATCCCAATTTGCCCAATATTGCCCAGGTAGAAACGGCGGTGACGAATAAAGAAGCCGATTTAAGAATAAGCCTAGCAACGGTGCCAAATCCAACCTTTTTAGGTAAGGAAATGACTTATACCACGACGGTCACCAATAATGGTCCCCATCAAGCGACCGGGGTTAACATCACTCATGAATTACCCCCTTCCGTCACCTATATTTCTAACGAAAGTAGTCAGGGCGAAACTTGTGAAATGACCGATAACGTCATCACTTGCTTATTAGGACCTATTAATAGTCATGCCAATGCCACCGTGAATACTATCGTCAAACCACAATCACTGGGGCAACTCAGTAGTTTTGCCAGTGTGACTAGCAGTAGCTTTGATCCGGTATCCAGTAATAATAGCATAAGCCTTGAAACATCGATTAATCCGCAAACGGCTGATTTAGCTTTAACCATCAGTGGCACACCCGAGCCTGTCCTGGTCGATAACCCATTAACTTATACCTTAACGATCACTAACCAGGGACCCGATCCAGCAATAAATATCAATATAATCAATGAGTTACCAGAAAATCTTCTATTGCAATCCCCGGTGACAATGAATCCTGTGGAAATCGCGGGCAGTTGTGCTGAGATGATTGTCGATGGGAAGCTCAATTGCACAATTGAAAGCCTTCCCAATGAGGGCGTGGTGACGCTTAGTTTTGTGGTCCAACCGACGGTAGCCGGTCAATTGAACTTTTCTGCCCTATTATCATCTGCAGCCATTGACTCTAATGAGGGCAATAATAATGCGACGATAACGACACGGGTCAATATGCCATCCACCTTATATTTTATTGAAACCAAAAAAAATGGGATTAACGGTATGCAAGGGTTACAAGGTGCTTTTGCCCTCACGATCAGCTCTGATGGGCAATTTATCTATGCCGTAGGCTTTTCGGATAATGCGGTAGCGGTATTTCGGCGCAATGCCAGTGATGGCAAATTACAATTTATCCAAGTCTTAAGACCCGACGAGGGCATGAATAAACCTAGTGCCATTACCCTGAGTCCAGACGGTGCCTATGCTTATATCGCCAGTTTTGGGGAAAATGCAGTATCTGTTTTTCGCCGTGATAGTAGCAGCGGATTCTTAACTTTCGTCGCAAGTTATAAAAGCGGTGATGGTAGCATTGATGGTTTAGAAGGGGCTTTTGCCCTGGCAGCGACTGACACGCATCTTTATGTCGCAGGGACCCGGGATAATGCCCTGGCAATTTTTAGTCGTAAAAGTCAATCAGGTGAGCTAAGTTTTATTGAAGCCCTGCGCTTTGAAGAAGAATCACAAAGCTTAACGGGGATAAATGCCATCGCCATCACACCAAACGGTTCCCATTTATTCGCCACCAGTAGCAATGCTGATCGCCTATCCGTCTTTAGCCGAAATGCGACAAGCGGTCAATTAAACCTAATACAAACCCTCACCAATGATGTAGACGGCATCCAAGGTTTAGATATAGCCAATGGTGTCGTTGTCAGTTCAGATGGTCAATTTGTGTATACAACAGCCGGCGGCAATGATAATGCGGTCGCCGTATTTAGCTTTGCGACGGGCAACCTGAGTTTTATCACCGCCTATCGCAACGGCACAGGGAATATTGAAGGGCTTAATGGTGCAGCAGGTATTGCCCTGAGTTCTGATGGTGAAATACTCTATGTCGCCGGGGCTAATGACAATGCGCTAGTCGTCTTTCGTCGAAATACCGAAACAGGGCAATTAGACTTTTTAGGAAGCCAAAAAGATGGAATCGAGCAATTGGATGGATTAAGCGGTGCAAGATCGGTTGTTGTCAGCCCTGCCGGTGCTCATATTTATGTAGCGAGTTTCTCAGATAATGCCATCACCGTCTTCAGTATCGCAACGGCTGATTTATCGCTCACGATCAGTGAAAATAGCGCGTCGGTGAAAATAGGCGATACACTGATTGATACCTTAACGGTGACTAATCATGGTCCCCATCAAGCCACAGGCGTGATTTTAGAAGGGCAATTCGACAATCAAGCCGAAATCATTGACCTTCTCACCGTTGAGCCCAGCCAAGGAACTTGCATCGCCACTTCAGAAAATATCGTGTGTACCCTGGGAACACTCAATCCTGATGATAAAGCAACGATAACCGCTACGCTATCACCCACTGAAGTTGGAGAACTCAGCCTAAGTGCTACCGTCACGGCAAAACAATTTGATTCGAGTCCTAATACTGCGACTGAAACCATACAAGTTTTCCTAGAATCCGATTTAGGAATTGAAATCAAGGGTAGCGCGGCTATCGCAGCTGTGAAATTACCGCTCACTTATCAAATCACGGTGACTAATCACGGTTCAACAACAGTGAAGCAAATCACACTACGCGATGTTATCCCAGTAGAGGCGACGTTTGAAAGCGTTAATGTCAACGATGATAGCAGTACTTGCAGCTTTGATAAAGCGAGTCATACTGTCACTTGTACCATTTCCTCCTTAGCAGGAAATGCACATAGCCTGGTGACAATTATTATCACGCCGACTACAGAAGGGACAACACTGAAAAATATAGCGTCGGTCAGTGCAGAAATCGTTGATTCCAATAGTGCCAATAATCAAGTGACTCACACTGCAGAAGTGTCTTTTAATGTGATTGAGGTGACTTCTAATAACACTGATATAAACCTACATAATCCTCATATTAGCGCAAACGGGGCAATTATTGGCGGTTCAATCTCAGGGCAAATTAAAAATCAAGGGCTGCTATCCGAGGTCCGAATCTTATCCGACTCCACCGTAAGCGGTGGCAAGTTATCAAAAACAATTATCAATGAAGGTATGATAGAAAATGTGCAATTGCTCAGTGATACCATCATTAATGGTGGAACAGTACGCGGCAAGATAAAAGGCTTTCCAACTGCACCAGCGACGCTAAATACAAAAATTGCCGCAGGCACCCAATTGAGCTATGTCATCATCGGTCAAAATAGTCAAGTCTCACCCACAACCGTTTTAGGTAAGGGGGTTAGCTTTATTGCAAATAGTACGATTCCAGAAGGGCTAAACTTAACAAGTACTTTTTCGACGCTCACTGGACCAATTGCTGGTAGTCTGGCACTGGATTTATCTCACACCGTTCTGATGGTGGGAATGACACAGCTTGAAGCGATTAATGCGATACCGGCGTTAAAAAGCAATGATTTAGTTTTTTCGCAAACGACAGATTCTGGGCTTTTAGTCTTACCAATCGGCGATGAACAAATGGTATTGCACCCCATCACAGTAGAACAAACTTCACCCGCTTCAATACCAAAAATGGAAGTTCACCCATCAGGCAATGTCAGCTTTATTACCGAAACGGGGCGAAAAATCGAAGCCCAACCAACCGTGCAAGATCAAAAGGCACTGCAAATCACTTTAAGTGAAGTCGGTGTCGCCCAGATCGAATTTCTGGACAATGGGCATTTAAGCATTAAATCAAGCGGAAATACGATTATAGTTCGTCCCGATCTATACACATATAGTACGGATTCGACTTTAGCTTTAGATTTTCCGCCTTCGCCTATTGTGACGGGTTTAGGAGAATTAACCTTCAGATTTAAAGATACAGAAGGCGTTCAGCGTGAACAGAAATTGTACTCAGTTTCTGCCCATCAAGCGGAACTGCATTCTATGTTAGAAGGTTATCCTGGTGCCAGTGCCGTGACATTTTTCAATAATGGAAAAGTATCGGTGAAAATCGGCGCACGGACTTATTCAGGGGTATTCGATTACTTTATTAGCGCCGGTACTGTTAAAACGGTGACACAATTACTTTTTGTCCCCGATATCAATGGTGATAAAAGTGAAGAAGTCAGAATATCTTATACCAATGGGGATGAACAAATATTATATGTGATGCCCTTCCCAGAAGTGGCAGCGGACATTCAAGCAATTGAAGCGGTCGAAACGGCGGGCTATGCTGTCTCCCAAGCACTTCATGGCAATTATCAATTAGTACAAGGCGATACGCAATTATTGATGACCGTTTCAAGTATCAAACAGGTAAACGATGACACACCACCGAGTATGGAAATACAAAGCGATGGTAGCGTGATTTTTATCACTGCCTCCGGGTCTGAAATAACCATGCAACCCACGATGCAAGACTTACCCGCCCTGCAAGCAGTACTAGGTGATTATGGTATCAGCAAAGTCATTGTTGAAGACAATGGCAACCTCACCATCCCAATTAATGACTCCATCAGTGCCACTGCACGACCGGATTTAAGTTCAACGCCTGCTTGGTTTGGAGCACAACTTGGGCTGCATAATTTACCCACTTTACTACCTGGGGTATTAAATATTATCTTAGTCTATCTGGACGACAGTGGACAAAAGCGGCAACAATACCTCTATCCCGTTGCAAAATATCCTCAAGCGTTATACACGTTCTTTGAGAAAATGTCAGGTGTCAAGCAGGTCATTTTTGATAACAACGGCACTATCGAAGTAGAAGGAAGCAACCTAAGCTTTCGCGGCATAATGGATTATGCGGTAGAATCTGGACAAACGGCAACAGGCAGTATTCAATTTATTGACACACCTGATGCTAATGGCGATGAGATAGATGATTTTGCCGTGATATATGGAACAGGTGAACGGCAAATCATTTATCAGATACCGGAAGTGCCGTTTTAATTGTAGAGACACTGTGTGTCTTTTTCGAGAAATCCGATTTTTTCAAAAATCGGATTTCTTAAACATCGTATCAGTGAGCGTAGGGTGGGTAGTCAAACCTACCAAAACCCTGCCTTCAATAAAAAAGATGATAACATTAATTGAAAAATGGGGGCGTACGATATCTCAATTATGTGGTTCGTTTCTCATCACACCCTACATAGAGTTATTTTAGAGCTTTAAATTAGTCAGTCGGGTAAGATAAGGTGAACAACAACGTTGGTTGCACACCCTACCATACTGACGACAGCCTTGATAATTTGCAAGTGCGTGGGTTTTCTTTTAAGGGAATGGTGGGTTGCAGCGAAGCTTCTACCCACCCTACTTTAACCCATGCTACGCTCGCTGTTAATTAAACCAATACATGATGCTGTATTCTATCGGTTGTGTACACAAACTTCTCACATATATCCAGTAATTTCCAGTGCTTGGTACTACGGTTGATCCCTGGCAGGTTCCACCAGTGCATACGATACCAAAATGGCTACCATTGAAGTAGATACCTATTTCAATATCACAAGCAGATGGTTCCCAATATAAGAACGCGCCTATAGTCTGACCCGCCCCTAAGAAATAAGGCCCATAAGCATCGAATTCCCAAGGGAGCAGTGTAGCAGATTGATTGAAATTGGATGACAATGCTGCAACACTATCAGGTCCATCAGCACTTAAAGGAACTGCCGGGGTATCATAATAACCAGAGATGCTTTCACCGGCTGGGATTTCACTATAACCAGAGATGCTTTCACTGGCTGGGATTTCACTAAAGGTAGACACTGAAGGAACAACAAGTTCCATATAACCAGAGATGCTTTCACCGGCTGGGATTTCACTAAAGGTAGACACTGAAGGAACAACAAGTTCCATTGTGTGGGCTGTCGGTGTAATCAATAAACCGCACGTCAATAGCGCTGTATACGCATTATATTTAAACATATCGCGTTCTCCTAACCAACTATTTGAGCAAGCGTGGGGTGGGTAGAGCGACAGCTAAAACCCACTACGATTTACAACAACAAAAATTTTTGTTGTCATACTATATACTCTCAAAATGCGAAATCAATGCCAACTTTGCTGTATGCTTGAATTCATTAGCTTTATAGCAATTTTGATGCTAATTTAGACTGGCGTTTTTCCGTATCGTGGAAAAATATGTCCATACGACGGAAAATTCCACAGTACGGAATCTGTATTGGAGACATTATTTGCCACTCTGCCATTGTTTCTTCTGCTTGTAAATATAAGATTTACTGATTTTCAATAATTTCGCCGCTTTAACCACATTACCATTGCAATATTCAATGGTTTTAAGAATCGCCTCTTTTTCAATTTCTTCAAAAGGGCGAATAATATTATCAGAGGTGAGTGCAATGCGGGGTAATAAATTTTCGTTAAAATTCAACGAGTTACAATATTTTGGTACATCATTATCAACTTTTTTACCGAGTTTAGCCGCCAACATTTCGGCGGTAATCACTTTATCCCCATTTAATAGCACCACATTATGAATCGTATTCTGCAATTCCCGTACATTACCGAACCACTCATAATTCAATAACTTTTTGCAAGCGCAAGCACTAAAGCTCTGAATATCTTTCTGCTCTTCTTTAGCAAACTGATGCAGAAAAAATTTAGCCAGCAATAAAATATCTTGCCCACGTTTACGTAAAGCGGGTAATTCTATTTCAATAACGTTAAGACGATGATAAAGGTCTTCTCTAAATCGCCCGGCTTTAACCTCTCCCAACAAATTCCGATTAGTCACGCAAATGAAACGAACATCCAGCTTCTCTAATTGATGGTTACCCACTTTTGAAAAAGTCTTGGTTTGCATAAAACGCAATAAGGTACTTTGCATTAAAAGTGGTAATTCTCCAATTTCATCTAAGAATAAAGAACCCCCATCCGCTTGAGATACCAGCCCTTTTCGATTTTCATTCGCTCCAGTAAAAGCCCCTTTAAGATGACCAAATAAATGTGATTCCTGCAAATTTTCTGGAATAGCCGCACAATTACACACCACAAAAGGCTTATCCGCTTGTTGACTTTCTTTGTGGATAGCCTCCGCACACAATTCTTTACCGGTACCCGTTTCGCCAGTAATCAAAATGGGTGCTTTACTAGCCGCCACCTTATCAATCATCTGATAAACTGTTTGCATTGGCATAGAAGCACCTATAAAATCATGATAACGTTCACGGGATAATCGTTTTTTATTCTTCTGAAATTCTTCAAAAGAAATGGAAAGCCCCAAACTCATACCAATTTGTTGTCCGAATTCGCTAAAAAGTTTAAATTCGTTTTCCGTTCATACCCTAGCATAAGAACACTGATGCAATCCATAAACAATTGTGGTCAGAGTAAAATAAATTTTGCTAAAAAAACGGGGGGACAAAAAAATGGAAAATTAGGTTTAATTTTACTCTGAGTCCAATTATTTTGGAACAGGTGAACGGCAAATCATTTATCAGATACCGGAAGTGCCGTTTTAATTGTAGAGACACTGTGTGTCTTTTTCGAGAAATCTGATTTTTGGAAAAATCGGATTTCTTAAACATCTGCTATTTTTTTAATGCTTGAAGTTGTTTATATGGCTATAAAACAATAAAGCATATTAATATTAGGCGAATATTGGAAAGCATGTTATTTTCCTCATTTTTGGAAAAAAGCTTATAAATTCCCCAGCAGTTCTCTAACCGCATCCCTTAATTGTGTATGTACCCCTTGGCATAACGCATTATTAGAACATATAAAATCTTTCTTTTGAAAGATAAAATTTGTTGTCGTCATACGACGATTGTTTTTAAATAAGATAAATGGTCTAACGTGAATAGCATCTCCTACTTTTTCCAAGTATTGACCCGTTAAAATGACATCAACCCTATTGGGAATCATCATCTTTTGGACAATAGCTTCTATTTTTTTGGATTTTGTTAGATTGAAATCCAAAAAAAGATTAACAAACTCATTCACCTTTTCATCTGAATTGTCTATCTTATGACCTGATTCGTTCAATTTAAGATACGGCATGTCTTGTTGAGCGAGTTGTATCCCAGCTATAACGGCTTGATTGATTGGATTGGAAATGCTTGATTCCAATGGCATCCCCGCACTAGCATCCATAAAACTCAGGTGAGTAATAAATAATGTTTTTTGATTATTTAATTTGGTCTGATTTTGAGGAGTTTCATGAGTTTCATGCTTTTGCTGAAATAATTCTCTTTTAACAGACCAAACCTCAGTAAATTGATTGTACTCTATCTTTGAACGTTGTTTTTCTAGCCATTCTGAATAACGTGGTTCGTATTGTCGATGGCGCGGTATCTTTTCTAATGATCGCTGTAATGCAACTAGATGTAATTGTTTAAGTTTATCAGCAATTGCTTGTTTAGTTACTTGAAGGCTCACACGACTCAGAAAATTACATAATTCTGCTAAATCTCCAAAATCATTGCTGTTTATTTTACGATTTGCTACCTCTATGTATGCTTTTCCCAAATGATTGAAATTGTCTAAAGACATGGTATATTTGCTTAAAACCCAACCTTTATAACCATTTGGCATAGCTATTCTATACCATTCTTTTTTTCTGTCTAGTAAAAAAACAATCGTACCAATCTGTAATTGTGTTACAATTTTTGCGTGCTTTTGCGGCGTTTTACGTAAACGTACACCAGCACCGGTCATAATGATTTCTGCTTTACCAACAGCCATTTTTGCAGATCGGGTACTTTTTGCTTTCCCAACAAAGGAAAACCGAGATTGAGTTGCTCGCATGTAGCAAATTTGTCCGCTACGCGAGACTTTAAAGAAAGTTTTTCCTTTGTCACTGATGGCTAAATCTATAACCGGCACATCACGACCTTTCGGAACGACTTCTATTATTGAGGATTGCACCGAAGCACTTGCTCTACATCTTAAGCCACCATTATCTTCACTGGTGATAACTTCAAAGGAACAACCATTTTGCGTGTATTCGCAACCCTGTTGACGAAAAAACTCGTATGTGTATTCTTTTGAATAAGAAAAACGATCTTGCGTGGCACGCATATAACAAATTCGCCCTTTGCGCGAAGTTTTAAAAAAAGCCCTTCCGGTTTCACTGATAGCTAAATCTATAACCTGCACATAACGATCTTTTGGAACAACTTCCATTATTGAAGCTTTTAACGAAGCACTGCCTCTACATCTCAATCCACCATTATCTTCATCGGTAATGACTTTAAGCCAACAACCTTGATTATTTTTATAACCACATTCGTTATGCAAAAAATAGTAAGAATATTCTTCTGCTGCATATAATGTGGTCGTAGCAAGATATAATGAGACTACAATAGAAAGTAAATAATGTAACTTCATAAGATATTCCTCTCAATCTTCAATGGTTAAAAATGTTCAGACAGACTACAACGTGTTGTCTCCAAAAAACTCTTTCATCACAGATTCCCTAGAAGTTCTTGAACCGCGTTCCTTATTTTTTTATGCGCCCCTTTGCATAACATATTGTTAGAACAGATAAATTCTTTATCTTGAAAAACAAAGCTTCTTGTCACTATACGATGACGACTTTTAGACAGCATAAATGGTCTCACATGGATAATGCCGCCGGTTTTTTCTAGGTACTGACCAGTTAAAATCACATCAACCCGATTGGGAGTCATCATTTTTTGGATGATGGCTTCTATTTTCTGAGATTTCGTTAATTTGAAATCATAAAACAGATTAATGAAGTTATTCACATTCTCATCTGAATTGTCTATCTGATGCCCTGATTCATTTAATTTGAGATGAGGCATGTCTTGTTGAGCGAGTTGTACACAGGCTTTAACGGCTTTATTGATTGCATTTGAAATGTTTGATTCCAATGGCATCCCCGCACTGGTGTCTATAAAACTCAAGTGAGTCATAAATATTTTATTCTTTGTTTGCAAATTTCCCTGGTCGCCTTTTATGGCAGTACCCTTTATCCATATCCAATTCGGCGAATGCCCCTTCAAGGCACGTTTCCAACTCCAACCAGACATGTAAAACCGACCTTTATTAGTTTCCAAATACCCTGCTACGTCAATTACAGTAAAGGTATTGATCTCTTTTAATGTCTTAGCTTGTAGATAGGGAGCAGACTTGACCACGAAACCATCAGGCGCAGTCATCTTTTGTGTTGACGAATATTTATAAAAGGAATCTCTCCATTCGCTCCAGCCTTTTTCCGCCAATGCAGCATTAAATATTGGTATGAAAAAAGCAAACACTAATAACAAGTTATTTTTCAATGATATAGTTTTCATTTTTTCTCAAATAAAATAATACAACATCACAGACTATATAAGAGTTTTTGAACTGCTTCCTGTATTTTATAATGTGTTTCGCTGCACAATCTCTTGACAGAATAATTATGAGAATCATAACAAATCAACTCATTTTTTTGGAAAATAAGATTTCTTGACACGATGCTCTTCTTACTTTTAGAGACTACAAAGGGTCTAACATTGATAATGTCACCTTTTTTCTCCAAATATTGACCCGCTACGAGAGCGTCAACCTTATGAGGGTCCATCATTTCGGTGACAATTTTTTGGATTTTATCCCCCTTTGACAAGTTGAAATCCCAAAAAATATTAAGAAACTTATTAACATTATCATCCGTATTTGCCAATTTATGTCCAGGATGGTTAATCTCCAAATAAGAATTGGCGTTTTTTGCCAATTGCATTCCATCGACAACCGCTTTATTAATCAGTTCTGCCGTTTCTGTTACCATTATGGTTTTGGTATCTGCATCCATAAAGGTCAGATGAGTTACATAAACAGGTGATTGAACTGTTGAATGCTTGAACTTTTGACCAATCAATTGGTTGATGGTTGGATCAAAAAAACTTTTTGCAAACATGTAGTGATCATGGATAGTTGGCCACATAAATGATAAAAAGATAACTATTATAGAAACACGAACTACATATATGACACCACTGCTTCTTTCTAATAAAGATGAGATAAAATAGCTCATGATGGACAAAAAAGCCACGTAACCACCAAAAAGTAACTTTCCAGACATAGTAATAATTAAAAGAACATAAAAAGTGCCTAAACATAATAATGGTTCAATGGCTTTTAATATTGACTTGATTTTAGAACGATGACCATAACTGTAATAAAAAATGAATAGAACAGGCCATATAAATGCAATAAGAATGATAATAGAAAAAAGAAAAATATTTAAATTGAATGTACTTGCTTCAAAAATAGAGAGAATTTGTTTATAAGCATACGTATCAGAAGATGTTCCTTGACAACGAGACAAAGGAAGAAAAAATGATACAGCTAAAGTAATTGAAGCAGTCTTTTTTACAAAAGCAAGTATCTTTTGGTTAGAAGACAGAGATTTTATCGCTTTTACAACTAATGGCAATACAAGGACAAGAATTGCTATCAAAGCAGCAATACCTTCCCATGCGGGGTCTCTTAAAATTTCTAATAAATTATTCATCGCATTAAATGTTTGTAACTACTCAGTTCGTGTTTCATTTAGTACAACGGATCGGGGGACTGACCGGATTGGTGCAAAACTGTAGTTCACCTTATAGAACAAAGGCAACCCCGCGCTCGAAGGAATAAAGGTTTAATTTTACTCTGAACCCAATTATTTACCAATTATTTATTAGATTTGGATAATCATTTTTTTTCTTTCATGAATAAAATCCAACCTAAAATAACCTTCTTTAAGATAAGACAGATTTAATGCAATATCTTTTTTGGTTGAAGGTTCTATTAAAATGGCTTTTCTGAACGAAAATGGTAAAGAACATACTAAGTCATTTGCTAAATAACATTTCAGCCCATAATTGTTTATTAGGTATCCAGTATTATGATGATTTTCAATCCATAACTTGATATCTAATATATCATTATTGGTGAGTGTCATACAAGTCACAGTCACACTTATCGAACCAAAAGTGATCGTTTCACCCACGTTTCCCCAAATCACCTCCTTGTCATCCATTTCTAAAATTTTAGCCACTAAATAATCAACTGTAGTATAAGGATTGAGCTGATAAATTTTGCCATTTTCCTGTTCAAGTACCAAAGTCATCTCTCGCCGTAGCC
>Ga0190286_1000312_pt1 | contig 21307 bp, 17 predicted proteins | sample 48691834_MG_FD_183241 | JGI IMG/M metagenome (GOLD analysis project Ga0190286, IMG submission 183241) | Hydrothermal vent microbial mat bacterial communities from Southern Trench, Guaymas Basin, Mexico - 4869-18-3-4_MG | ecosystem: Environmental > Aquatic > Marine > Hydrothermal vents >... | reverse complement strand
CGCGGAAGGGAGCGAAGTAATCAGTCAAGTTCCCGGCAAAGAGCCGCTTGCACTCCACGCAGCCAATAGCCGCAGAGCGGCAATCCTCCTCGATCTGCGCCACCTGGTCGGGCGAGAAGAAGCCATGCAGGGTGAAGACATTGCATACCTCCGGATGACCGGGGTCGGAGCGGTAGCGGCGGGCCGGGTCGGTGACCATCTGCATCACCCGCTGCTCGATTTCCTCGGGCGAAGCGGCGATCTCGATGTGGTTGTTCAGCGACTTGCTCATCTTATGCTGACCGTCAATCCCCAGCACCTTGGTAAATTCGGTGTGCTTGGCCTGGGGCTCGATCAGCACCTCACCGAAGTGATGGTTGAAACGGCGCACGATCTCGCGGGTGAATTCCAGGTGGGGGGCCTGGTCCACGCCGACGGGAACGATGTCGGCCTTATAAAGGGTGATGTCGGCGGCCATCAGCACCGGGTAGCCGACCAATCCATAGTTGACGTTGTCAGGCTGCTGGCGCACTTTGTCCTTGAAGGTGGGCAAGCGGGTGAGCCATCCCAGGGGAGTCGCCATCGAAAACAGGAGGTGCAGTTCGGTCACCTGGGGCACGTGTGATTGGACGAAGATGATGGTGCCCCGTTCGGGGTCCATCCCGGCGGCCAGCCAGTCGAGGACCATTTCGTAGGTCCAGTCACGCAACCTGTCGGTGTCCTTGAGGGTGGTGAGAGCGTGCAGGTCCACGATGCAGTAGACGCAGTCGTAGTCGTCCTGCAAGGCGACGTAGTTGCGGATGGCACCCAAGTAGTTACCGAGATGCTGGCGACCGGTGGGCCGGGCACCGGAAAAAACGCGGCCTTTCTTTTTACTCATCGTGTGTGATGTTCCTCCCTTATGATTTACGCGGTCGTAGTGTACCACAGGAGCGGCAGGGAGGCAAGCAAAAACGGCCCGCCTCGGGGGCTGACCTTAAACATCGCCTACCGTGCCACCACAAAAGCGATGGCATATTCGCGAGTATGGGAGAGACTGACCGCCCACTCGGTGAGGCCGAGTTCGCTGGCACGCTCGGCAGCGCGACCGTAAAGGCGGATGAGCGGCTTGCCCCGCCTGTCACCGATGACTTCCACGTCCCGCCAGTTGATGCCGTCGCGGGCCATCATTCGCACGCCCACGCCCAGCGCTTTGGCGACGGCCTCCTTGGCAGCGAAACGGGCCGCCAGCTCCGGCAGACGGGCCCGGCAGTACAGAATCTCGGCCGGGGTGAAGACGCGCTCCAAAAAGCGGTCTCTGTAGCGCGTCAGCACCCGCTCTACGCGGGCGATTTCGACCAGGTCAACGCCAATGGTGAGCATAAAAAAGCGTTCCTTAATCCGTAGTTTCCAACTTGATCGCCTGAGTCAAAGTATGGTGCGGGGGCCTCTCCACGCAGTTACCTGAAGACAAAGGGCACCCTCAGTGATGGCCAGGAGAGAGAGACGGATAGCTTCTCGGTTGATGACATAGGTCCGTCTCATATAGCTGGCGGTCCGGCGATGGCAAGAGCATACGCGTCGGGATCTAACCAGCGCCGTGCGGCGGCTTGCACCCGCCCGACGGTGATCTCCCCGATCAAGTCCGCATACCGCTGCAGGTAGTCCAGGCCCAGACTGTAGCGCTCCATATTGAGGATAGTCCGCGCCACTCCATCGTTGGTCTCCAACTGCAGGGGCAGGATGCCGGTGATGAAAGCCTTGTTGTCATCCAACTCCCTCTCACCCACCGGCTCATCACAGATGCGCCGAATCTCGGCGCGGATGCTGGCGATGGCTCGCTCAACGTTGACCGGGTTGACGCCAGCGATAACACGCCAGGGGCCAGGGCCAGGGCCGCCAGCCACACGGCTGGACGAATAGTAGGCTAACCCCTGGGCGTCGCGCACATTCTCCCCCAGACGGCCCATCAATCCGAAGACGCCCAGGATAGTGTTGCACACGAACGCATCCAGAAAGTCCGGCGCAGCACGAGGGGGGCCAGGATAGCCCAGGACAATGTCCGACTGCGCCTTGCCGTGAATGGGGACGGTGCGCTCACGAACCTCAGCAATGCGGGGGACATCAGGAAGTGGATCGCGGTCATAGCTGTGGCCCTCCCAGCCACCGAAGGCGTCCTCGATCCGCGCCAATGTATCGCCAGTCTCCACCGCGCCCACCACGACGATGGTCATCCCTTGTGGACCGTAGCCACCGGCGTAGAACTCAGCCAGATCATCGCGGTTAAGCGCGCTAATCGTCTCGCTACAGCCAATGAGACTGCGGGCGTAGGGATGTTCCTCGGGATAGGCCAGTTCATAGAAGGTCAGGCCAGCCATACGCCGGGTGTCGTGGGCGCGTTCCTCCAGGTCGGTGAGGATCTCACCGCGCAGTTTCTCGATCTCATCGCCGGGGAAGGTGGGATGGCGCAGTACGTCGGTGAGGATGTCAAGTACCAGCGGCAGGTCTTCGACCAGGCTCTTGGTGCCAAAGCCGGTGGTATGCGTGCCTCCACCGAGGCCCACGCTGGCGCCGACCGATTCCAACTCCTCGTAGATTCGCTCGAAAGTGCGATTGGCGGTGCCGCGCATCAAAGTGCCAGCGGTAAAGGTGGCCAGCCCGGCCTGCTCCGGTCGCTCGTCGTAGGCTCCCACGTGCAGGTAGCCACTCACGACCACTGATGGGCTGTCATGATTCTCACGCACTAATACGACGATGCCGTTAGGCAGTTCGGAGCGTGTGATGTCCTCGGGTCCAGGGGTAGACATTGGCCTCCTTGTGCGTAAAACGTGAAACGTGATGCGTGTTTACGGATTACGCATTACGCATTACTCTCAGGTACATACCATCCAACTGTACGATTCGACCGTCGAAGGTACTTCTGCGCCACGCGCTGCGCGTCCTCGACGGTGACGGCACTGAGATTAGCGATGTAATTCTCAAACCAATTGTAGTCGGCAAAAATCCCGCTAAACCCTAACCACAGCGCCTGGGCAGTGACGGATTCGCTTGAATAGGCAAACTGTGCCTTGACCTGCTTGATCGCCTTGGTCAGTTCCTTCTGCGTGACCGACTCGGCAGCCACGCGCGCCAGTTCCGCATCCAACGCCTCTACCACTTCGGCTGGGGTAACACCTGCGTGCACAACAGCCGAGAGACTATAGACAAAAGGGTCAACGGTCGGGAGCAATGAGCCGGATATGGCGGTCGCCAGCTCCGTCGCCACCAGCGCTTTATAGAGGCGGCTGCTCTTGTTGGTCAAACTACCACCGAAGAACGTCACCCCGCTGGCCCCGGTGAGTGCGGCATCAAGCGCGGTCAGAGCGAAGAAGTCAGGTCCATGGACCGTGGGAGCGCGGAAAACCATCTGCAGGTAAGCGACGTTGCCCTCACCCTCAACAACCACCCGCCGCTCTCCTCTCTGCGGAGGTTCGACGGCGTTCATCGGGGGGATGTCCGGGCTGTTTGAAGTTGCGCCAAAGCACTGCTCGACCAGCCGCACCATTTCGTCGGCGTCGAAATCGCCCACGGCGACGGCCAGCGCGTTGTGGGGCACGTAGTAGGTACGATAGTGGGCGAAGAGTTGATCGCGGGTCATCCTCTCCAGGTCACACATGTGGCCGACAGTGTCGGTACCGTAGGGATGCACGCGGAAAGCGGCCGCCATCAACTCTTCGCTAAGCAGAAACTCCGGCTCGTTTTCGGCTCCCTGCCGCTCACTGATGATGACGGTACGCTCGGCAGCGACCTCATCGGGGTCAAAGAGCGCGTTGACCATACGGTCGGCCTCAATGCGCAACGCCAACTCGATGCGGTCGGCGGGCAACGTTGCGAAGTAGGTAGTGAAATCGTATCCAGTCATGCCATTAAACACACCGCCCTCGCGGGCGATATCCCTTTCTGCCACGCCCTTGGGGAATGCCTGCGTTCCCTTAAAGAGCATGTGTTCGACCCAGTGAGAGATGCCGGTAATGCCTAAGTGCTCGTTGCGACTCCCCACCCGATACCAGACCCAGAAACTGGCCACCGGCGCGGCGTGTGCTTCCTTGACCAGCACGGCCAGCCCGTTAGACAGTTGCGTTTTGACAAAACCGTTTATGTTTTTCATACTCCTGCACCCTCTCCTTGCTCGACTTGACACCCAATGATACCATAATCGGCGGTTTGTACCAAGTCGGCAAGACGCGTATAATCTGGATGCTGGATACTCGATATTCATCACTGGTATCCAGAAGCCAGCAAACAGGTATCAGGAAAAAAAGAAGGGGCACAAGAATGAAAACACCGAACGAGATACGCGGCCTGTGGACCGACCAGCCCATTCTTGGTGCGAGACACGACCGGCTCGATTTCTCTCACTACGCCGACGTTCTGGCCGACAATCCCACTTACCCCGTGCCTTACCTCGACGAAGTATGGGCCGAACCGTACAACTGGGACCAGCAGCGACGCACCTACCCGGAGAGCAAGGCCAACCACCCTGTGGTACTGACGAGTTGGGAGGACGCCCACGCTTACTGTAGTGGGCCGGGGGACGGCTACCCACTGAGGCAGAATGGGAGAAAGCAGCCCGGGGCGAGGACGGGCGAATTTACCCGTGGGGAGATGAGTTCGACCCCGAACGGGCCAACGTGCGCGAAGGCGGAATAGGCAGCACAACACCGGCGGGAGCTTATCCAGGCGGGGCCAGCCCATACGGCTTGCTCGACTGTGCAGGGAATGTGTGGGAATGGACAGATTCACAGGAGAGCGAGAACCAGATCATCATACGTGGTGGTTCGTGGAACTTCCGCGCTGAGGACGCACGCTGTTTCGCCCGCGATTACAGTCATCCGGGCCACTTACTCCTTGCCTCCTGTCTCTCGCCGCTCCCGCCTCCGGAATACCAACCGCAGCGGGGTGCCGAGGAACTCATAACCCTCTCGCAACCGGTTCTCCAGGTAGCGCTCGTAACTGAAGTGCATCAGGTCAGGGTCGTTGACGTGGAAGACAAAGGTCGGCGGGTCCACGCCGGGTTGACTGACGTAGTAGATCTTGAGCCGCCTGCCCCGCTTGCTGGGTGGAGCGTGGCGAGCCAGTGCATCCTGCACAAGCCGGTTGAGCGCCCCGGTGGGGGTGCGCCGGAAACGGGCCTCTTGCACTGCCAACGCCATCGGCAACACCTTGCTAACCCGCTGTCCTGTGAGCGCGGAGATGAAAAGCACAGGCACATAGTCGAGGAAACTGAGAGCCTCACGCACCCACCCGGTGTACTTCACCATAGTGTAGGCATCCTTCTCCACCGCATCCCACTTATTGATCAACACCACCACACTGGCCCACTCATCGAGGATCAGACTGGCCACGTGCGCATCCTGGGCAGTGACGCCATCAACACCATCTATCACCAACAACGCAACATCGGCTCGCTGGATGGCCCGGAGTGCCCGCAGCACACTATAGCGCTCTACCCCACGCCCAATCTTGCCCCGTCGTCGGATGCCAGCCGTGTCAATCAACGTTACAGGCACCCCCTCCCACTCCAGATAGGTGTCAATAGCATCGCGAGTGGTGCCGGGGATGGGGCTGACAATAGCCCGCTCTTCACCGAGCAGCTTGTTCAAGAGCGATGACTTGCCCACGTTGGGCCGACCAACGATAGCGAGTTTGACCCTCTCGTCCTCGACCTCTGGCTCGAAGAGAGGCAGCGCCTCAACCACATCATCCAACAAATCGGCTATGCCGGTACCATGCAAGGCAGAGATGGGGTAAACCACTCCCAGGCCCATGGCGTAGAACTCCAGTGCGACCTGGCGAAGGTGGGCGTTATCAGCCTTGTTGGCAACCAGAAAGACGGGGCAACGGGAGCGGCGCAGAATGTCAGCCACCTCCTCATCGCCAGCGGTCAAGCCACTGGCAGCGTCGGTGATAAAAATCACCGCGTCCGCCTCCTGGATCGCCTGTCCAGCTTGGGCGCGCATCAGGGGAATAAAGGGCGCGGAGTCCTGGGCCAACACCCGTTCGGGACCGGGTCGCCTTCCAGCAACGACGGTCTCGGGTAATACCTCGATACCACCGGTATCCACAACGATGAAGGGGACACCGTTCCATTCGGCAGAAGCGTGCAGCCGGTCGCGAGTCGTGCCCGGCTGGTCATGCACTACCGCCAACCGTTGACCAACAATACGATTGAAGAGAGTGGATTTACCCACGTTAGGCCGGCCCACAAGGGCCACAATAGGCTTGCTCATCCCTCGATCACCGACCTCACCCGGCTCCCATAGTTAATCCTCAATTGGTGTAGGAGTGGGTGCAATGAGAATCTCTACCTGCACGGTGGCAGGCAGGATGCTTTGGGCAGTCACCCCTTCAGGCACCACTATCTGTGGCTCGATCTGATGCGTTTCGCGTGATAGATTGAACAGATCCAGCACAACACGCACATCATCGGCCTCCAGTGCCTCTAGCAGAGGCAACGGGCCGCTCAGGATAACCTCGACGGTCCCTGGCGAGACGGTGGCCGTGAGACCCGGCTCCAGGCCCTGAATCTCAGGCGTGATCTCTACCGTCAGGCTGCTCTGGATGGCCTCAATGGAGACCTTCACCACGGGTTGTTCGTCCATGACGACCGAGATGTTCGGAGGTACGTTCAGCGCTGGCCGCTCGACAACGTCAGCCTGGGCCCCCTCCAGGCCTATTGGTTCGGTTTCAATGTAGCCCGGGAGTGCGGCGATGACGGTGGGAACGCCAAAAACGGTGACGCTGGGCGGCTCGACGGAGATGTCAGTGATCCGGTAGCCGGAGGCGATCTGTCCTTCTAGGGTAACCTTGACGACCAGAGGACGGTAGTAAACAGACAGTTCAAGGGGGATACGCACGCTAACCCTCTCGCGCGACAATGTGACATAGGGAACAACCTGACCTTCACTATCCTGGGGCTGCAACTGGAACTCCCCCTCGACGTCAGCGTTGGCGTCCTGCACGGAGACCTGTGTGACGGCTTCGACAACCCGGGCAACGTAGGTGCTGGGTCCACTCACCGTCACTTGGGCCGGAATCACGGTCATTGTCCGCATAAGATAGCCCAGGGTCGGTTCCCCCTCCACCTGTACGCGCACGGGCACAGTTCGCCCCACTTCATGCTCCAATTCCAGAGTGACGTACTCGGGTTCGATCAGTACCACCCGTGAGGGGTGTTCGTTCAATGTCACCTGGACAGGCACTCTATGGCTCCCCGCGTCCAGACCCGTCAGGTCAACAGTGACGGTGAAATTGAGGGAACTCCAGACTGACTCGGGGGCGCGGACTGTGACCTGCACGCGCTCATCAAACCCTCCCACGATGAGCATCCCCTCCGGCAGTCCAGATGGCGTGATCGGTATGGCCTGAGGATAACGCTCCTCACGGGTGGGATCCTCCTCCTCCACAGCCACGACCCAGGCCAGTGCGGCCAGAACGAGCGCCAGCACCATCAGGGGCACATTACTCGCTAGCCAACGCAATGCTGCTTTCACTACTCACCTCGCCCAATTATTTGTCGCAGCCGGGCGCTCCACCGTGGCCATGCTCGTTCCAATGCAGGCTGAAAGAATGCCTGCAACACTGCTTCCAATCGTTTGGCATCAAGATTACGGATGATGCGGCCGTTGTGCGCGACGGCGATGGAGCCGCGCTCCTCAGAAACGACGACAGCGATAGCGTCGCTCTCCTCCGTCACGCCGATGGCAGCCCGGTGGCGTAGCCCCAATTGCCGGTCTGCAAGGAAGGCGGTGGAAAGAGGTAGCACACAAGCAGCAGCCAGAAGACGCCCGCGCCGCACGATGACCGCTCCGTCGTGCAGCACCGTATGGGGATCAAAAACGGTCACCAACAAGTCAGAAGCGACGACAGCATCGAGGATGAGGCCACTGTCTACGAACTCTTGTAAGCCTGTATTACGTTCCAGGATGATGAGTGCACCGTGTCGTCGCTCAGAGAGGACATGGGAGGCCTGTGCAATCGCGGCCAGGGTCTGCTCCAAGGTAGTGCGACTTCCTGTCCCCCGACTCAACAGTGTCCCGGCCTGGCCCAGTTGCCCCAATGCCCGGCGCAACTCCTGTTGAAAGAGAACCGGGATAGCCACGAGCAATGCCGGGAGTGCCTTTTGTGTCAACCAGCCAAATGCGCGCAGGCGTATTAAGCCACTCAATAGGGTGACGACAATAATGAGGATAATCATACCACGTAACAGGGGTACAGCGCGGGTGCCGCGCACCAAATACAGGAGCCAGAAAAATATGGAGGCCACAAGCAAGATGTCGAGGGCATCTATCCAGTCGAGTCGCTGCAAATACCACAGAAGATTGGCCACTACTCAAACCCCAAATTCCAATTCTCAATTGGAGCCATACTCGCCGAGTTGATCCAGTAATTGCTGATAGACCGCGACGTTGGGTGGGTGGAGCGCAATGATGGCCCTGACGGTCGCCTTAGCGTCCTCATGCCGCCCAGCCTCCAATTGCAGGTCTCCCAGTTTGTCCAAGTGTTTCAGCGCCTGCTCAACGTTACCAATATCAAGGTACGCCTGCGCCAGGCGGGTGCGTAGCAGAATGTTGTCTGGCCGCTCGCGGACTGCGTCCTCCAGGACAGCGAAGACACGCTGCGTCTTATCGCTCTTGCGGTAGATCTTCAAGAGGCTATCAAGCTCGACGATCGCCAGTTCAGGCCGATTAAAGCGATAATAAAGGTCCATCAGTGTTAAACGAGCCCGCTCGTCATCAGGAGCAAGTTCGCGGATCTGCTCGTAGATTTCGATGGCATGTCTCCAGTCCACGCGCTGCATATCAATATCGCCTATTTTGTGCAGAATGCGAACCTCCCACCGGCGTTCGGAGGACCCTCGCGGCGCTAGTCGTAACGCTTCCTGGTACACTTCGCGCGCCTGGTCTATCTGCGCCAGGCTATAATAACTATCGGCGAGGATCAGATAGTGCTCCAGCGCCTCGTCAATTTTCCCGTGGCTGATGAGCAGATCAATCAACTTGGTTCGGACCACAGTGTTCATCGGCGCCAGCTTCAGGGCACGCTGGCACATCGCCATCGCCTGACGGACATTGCCACGCATCCGGTAGGCGTCAGCGATGACGACGAGCTTAGACACTGCTGCATCCATCTTCCCCATTGCCACCAGCACCTGGGCCATTTGCCGGTGAATGGGCAGGTAGGTGGACGCACACCCCAGGGCGTAGTAACATTCCTCCAACGCAGTGTAGCACATGCCGCGCTTGGCGTACTCCTGCGAAAGCGCTACCGATTCCAGGACACGCTCCGAACCTGGAATAGCCAGCATCTCGGCCAAGCTCAAGGCAGGCCCTTCTTGAGCCAGTGTGTCAAGCCGCTGGCGCGCCTGAACGACCTTATCCTCCCAACCTTTCTCGCTGAGGAACTCAACTAGCGAGTTGGTGAACTCCAACGCTTGCTCCCGCTCGCCTTTGGCGATATAACTGTCAGCCAGACTCTCGTAGAGGTGGATCAGATCGTCCGCCTGTTCGCGCCGGACGGTAGCCAGGTCAACGATCTTGAGCACCTCGATAAAGTGCTCCAGCGCCTCGTCAATGCGCCCCCGGGCGCGGTAGCACTCGCCTAGCGCGAAGTGGCTGCCTAGCGTATACTCGGGATGAGATACCGTGCGCTCGAACTGAGAGAGGGCGGCGGCGAAACGTAATTTCTCCTGATAGAGCAAACCAAGGTTAAAGTGCACGGCGGGCTGCTCCACCCCTGCTTCGGCCACCTTCTCATAGGCGTCAATTGCTTCCTCGATCCTCCCCCTGGTCTGGAAATCAATCGCCCGGCCTATCAGGGCATCAATCTCTGCCTTGCTGAGTCCAGTAGCCACAGCGGGTGGTACCGCCGTCACTTCCTCCTCAAAGAAACTCTCGGCAAGATCGGTGAGTGCCTTCTGGCGAGTGATCTCGATGGGGCTGCCCCGCTCCTCGGTGGATTCAACCACTGGCATGGCCTGGAAATCTAGCATGGCAGAGTCAGCCGGCTCCTCGATGGTTACGAGCAGCTCAGGTTCCTCCTGGGGAACCGGAGCCTCCGATTTAACTGCTATCTGTTCACCATAACGCAGTCTACCGAGGGCAGCCAGCACTTCAGAGTCGTGCGGGGCCAACTTAAGGGCATGTTGACAGGCCTGGACAGCATAGTCATTTCGTCCCTTGATGCTGTAGATGCGCGCCAGGGCCAGGCATTCCCCTACTGCCTCACGCACCTGACCGTGGCCCTGGTAATACTGGAGCAATTTCGCGCGAGCCTGCAAACAATCGGGCCAGGCACGGGCAGCGTCCCGCCAACGTTCCAATACCAGACGGGGGGACCGCTGTTGGCTCAGATAGCACTCAGCGGAGGCCAGATAGGCTTCGGCAGCCCCTTTCCCCTGGCCCAATTGCTCCCGTGTTTTGCCTGTGCGCTCATGAATCACAGGGTCGTCTGGTGCGAGTTCGCTGGCCCGCTGGTAAGATTCCAATGCGGCCTCCAACTGACCTGCACCGTAGTAAGCCAACCCCAGGCTAGTGAGCGCACCGACATCGCGAGGGAACTCTGCCAATGCACACTGATAGGCCGTAATCGCCTGGTCCCAGTTCCTATCCCAGGCAGCATTAGCCCCGGCCCGCATCGCCTCTTCAAAGACCTTACGATTCCTTGCCACAATCCTGTCCTTCCAGTTACCCCATCAATTTCACCAAGATGGCTTTCTGTGCATGCATACGGTTCTCGGCCTGATCCCATAGCACCGAATGCGGACCATCGCAGACCGCATCGGTGACCTCGTGCCCCCGATGGGCCGGCAGGCAGTGCATAACGATGGCATCCGGCTTGGCCGCCGCAACCAACGCTTCGTTGACTTGATAGCGCGTGAAGATGCGGGCCCGCTCCTCGGCTTCGGCCTCCTGGCCCATCGAGGCCCAGACGTCAGTGTAGACCACGTCAGCTCCGGTGACCGCTTCGTGGGGGTCGTGGGTCGCCAGCAAACGGCTACCGCTCGCGGCGGCGAACCGCTGCCCCAATGCCCACACGTCGGGAGGCAGTTCGTAGCCCAGCGGCCCTGCGATGGCAAAGTCCATCCCCAGCAGAGTTGCACCGAAGAGGAGAGAGACCGCTACGTTATTGCCGTCGCCGACGAAAGCTAGTTTACACCCCTGCAAGTCCCAGCCCTTGCGCTCAACGATAGTGAGGAAATCGGCCAGGCCCTGGCAAGGGTGGTTGTAATCGGAAAGACCATTGATGACGGGCACGCGAGAGTACTCCGCCAGCGTGAGTATATCGGCATGGCCGAAGACGCGCGCCATAATGCCGTCCACGTAGCGCGAGAGAACACGGGCCACGTCAGGCACGCTTTCCCGCTTACCCAGTTGGATCTCGAGGGGAGAGAGATAGAGCGCCTGTCCCCCCAGATGAATCATCCCCATCTCGAAAGAGACACGGGTGCGCAGGGAGGGTTTCTGGAAGACCATGCCCAGCGCCTTGCCTTTGAGCAAGGGACGGTTGCCACCGGCCCTCCATTCCTCCTTCAGTTCAACCGCCAGGCTGAGCAAGCCACGTAGTTCGTCGGGCGTCAGATCAGTCAGACCAAGAAAGTGTTCCATTCTCGCCTCCATTAAAGTTTATGCTCACAAGAGCAAGTATACCACAAGCGACGCGGGAACGAAAGCGGGAGGAACAGGGAAACTAACAATAACCCAATGACTAATGATAGGAGGCAGCTCAGAACCCCATCACCTGGCGGGCGGCACGCCACAAGTTAGTGCGGATTTGCTTCTGGTCGCGGCCAAACTGGCGCAAGAGTGTCTTGACCTGCGCGCGCCTGGAGGCCAGGCCCTGGGGACACAAGGGAGCATCAGGGAAACCGGCCGCCTGCCCGTAGCGGGCCAGTTCCTTCTCTGGGATGTAAATCAGCGGGCGAATAACAGTCACAGCACCGTCGAAAAACTCAACGCGAGGGGCCATGGTCTCCAGCCGGCCGTTGAACATCAGGTTCAGGAGTGTCGTAGCAGCCGCGTCGTCGGCGTTATGGCCAAAAGCCAGTTTATTGCAGCCCAGCCCAACCGCAGCGGTGAAGAGGGCCTTGCGCCGGTTCCACGAGCAGCGAAAGCAATCAAGCGGTAGCGGCTCCCCCGGCGGCAGTTCCAACGGAACGAAACGGTATTCGAGACCGAGTCCTCTAAACCAGGGTTCCAACTCTGGATGCAGGTCGGGAAAGCCAGCCGAGGTACCGACGACGTGCAGGGCCAGCAGGTCGTACCAGTAGCCCACCTTGCGCCGGTGGCGGAGCAGCAGGTCGAGCAAGGCACGACTGTCCTTCCCCCCGGAGACCGCCACCGCCACCCGGTCTCCGTCGGCCAACAGGTCAAACTCCTTGCAGGCCCGGGCGATGGACTTCAGGAGAAAAAAGGCAACGCGGTCGGGGTCGCTCATCTTTGTTCAGTTGACCCACTCCCCAGCGCAAGAGCGCAAATTGAAGGCTGGTACGCCAGGCGGCGGGCGCTTCGCCTATGGCATATCGCAGAAAATTGGTGTCGCTGTTCCCCCGAATCATCCAACTGCCGAGAGAACGCAGTAACCGAATCGTTTCGACCGGTTTCGGTCCGCCGACGAGGTCGCCTGCAACGATGATGTGGTCTACATTATGCTGCTGGACGTCCGCCAGCACCGCTTCCAGCGCGGGCAGATTGCCGTGGGTGTCGGCCAGAACTGCCAGACGCACCCGTTGCCCCCTTGGCGATTGGACGCTGCCTCATAATCCCAGGCGCGAGCGAGGCACCGAGGCACGCTCGGTACGGACTTCCTCAGACGATAAGCCAGGCACGTGAATCACAAAGTGCAGATACTCAGGCGAACTGGACAGAAACGTGTGCGCCTCGCCGGTTCGACGACGATCATATCCCCGGCCTCCAGAGTGACAGTCTCCTGCTCCACGCGCACCTCCGACGTGCCGCGCGCGACCAGGTAAATCTCGGTTATTCGTTGATGGACGTGAGGTTCGTCAATCCCCTCGTTCGCATACCCAACCGAAACTGCCAGGTCAGAGTTCCAGGGACCGGCGTACCAACCTTTGTCGGTAGTTGGATCGGCTCTTTCGATACGCATTAGTCATTTGTCATTGGTCATTTGTCATTCGATCTCTCGTCCCTCGTACTGCCGCTTGTAATACTCCTGGTAATGCTCGCCGCTCTTGATGGGCCGCCACCACCACTCGTTCTCGACGTACCAGCGCACCGTTTTTTCGATGGCCTCCTCGCAGATGTGAGCCGGCTCCCAGCCCAACCGGCAGATTTTGCGCACGTCGAGCGCGTAGCGGCGGTCGTGACCGGGCCGGTCGTGTACCGGTTGGATGAAACTTTCCGGTTTATTCAGCAGTCTGAGGACCAGGTGGGCCATGTCAATGTTGCGCATCTCGGTGCCGGTGCCGACGTTGTAAATGGAGCCGATTTCCCCTTCGTGCAGCACCAGGTCAATCGCCTCGCAGTGATCCAGCACGTACTGGTAATCGCGCACCTGCAACCCGTCGCCATAGAGAGGCAGCGGCAGATCATCAATCGCGTTGGTGACGAAGAGCGGCACGACCTTCTCGGGGTACTGGTAGGGGCCAATGTTGTTCGCGCCCCGGGTGATGGTGACCGGTAGACCGTACGTGACGTGGTAGGCGTTGACCATCAGGTCGGCGCTGGCCTTGCTGGCGGCGTAGGGACTGCGCGGGGCGACGGGGTCAGTCTCCTTCGAAGCACCTTCCGGCACATGGCCGTAGACTTCGTCAGTGCCCACCTGGTGCATCCGCTCCAGCCCAAACTCGCGGGCTGCCTCCAGCAGCACGTAGGTGCCGTAGACGTCGGTCTTGATGAAGGCGTCGGGGTCCATAATGGACCTATCAACGTGACTTTCGGCAGCGAAGTTAATGATCGTATCCACATCGTGGGCGCGGATCGTCTCTCGCACCGTGGCAGCGTCGCAGATGTCTCCCCGCACGAAAGCATAGCGATCGGCGAACCGCCCGGCCACGTCCTGGAGATTCTCCAGCCTCCCGGCGTAGGTCAGTTTATCGTAGACGGCGATATAGTAGTCGGGATACTTCTCCAGCATATAGCGGACGAAGTTGGAGCCGATAAACCCAGCCCCACCGGTGACCATCAGATTGCGCACTACAAGCCTCCTGTATTTTGAGATTGGGAACTTGGAGTTTGGGGTTTGGAATTCATTCCAGGCTATTCTACCACAACCAATGAACAGAGCAACCTTGACTTGCGCCGCGAAAATGCTATCATTGCACTACAGTCCCAATCGCGAAAGGCGATTCACCAAATGTACCTCGAGCCGACGATACAGAGGAAAAAGCGCCGTTCATCTCCACTGCGCGTGATGTTCCTGCTGATGCTGATCAGTGCTGGCGTCTACGTCTACGCCATGATCCAACAAGAGGAAATCGAAAGCCCCTTTGTCCCCACCCCCACGCCGACGCGCTCGGCGCTTTCATACGCCGCCGAAGCGGAGGAGTTGTACTTACAGGGCAAACTGGCAGAAGTCATCGCTGCTTACAAGCAGGCTATCGCGCTCGACCCCGACGACGTGCTGCTGTATATCCCCATGGCGCGGCTGCTGGCCCTGGAGGGACAGACAGTGGAGGCGGTGCGACGTGCCCAACAGGCAACCGAGATGGCGCCGGAGAACGCACGCGCGTGGGCTGTCCTGGGAATGGCCTACGACTGGAACGGCGACATTCCAGAAGCGATTGACGCCTGCAAGCGCGCCATCGAACTCGACCCTACGTATGCCGAAGGGTACGCCTACCTGGCCGAGGCCTATGCCGATGCCATACGCTGGGGGGATGCAGTAGAAGCCGCTCAGACAGCCCTGCAATTAGACAACCGCAGCGTGGACGCACACCGTAACTACGGCTACGTCCTGGAGATACAAGGTAACTATTGGCTGGCGGTGGAGGAATACGAGCGGGCGTTGGCGATTCATCCTAACCTGGCCTATATCCACATCACAGTCGGGCGGAACTACCGTCGGCTAGGCGACTTCGAAGCAGCGGTGAAAAGCTTCCAACGAGCCACCGAGATTAATCCGGACAGTGCAGTAGCCTTCAGTGAACTGGGAAGTACATATCAGGAAATGGGAGAGTTCGAACGGGCCGAGACCTACCTCAAGCAAGCGACGGAAGCAGATCCCCACTTTGGACCAGCGTTCGGATACCTGGCGATCAATTACTGGTCGCGCCGTAACTACGAGTCGGCCATCGAAAACTTCGAGCCAGCCATCGAACTGAGCTGCATCGCGGCCCGGCAGAAGGCGGATAGGTTTTACATCACGCTCGAGGAGTTGGATAAAGAAACCCCCGGACCGTCAACAGAAATCGTGATGCGCGGCGAGTTTGTAGCCACATCAACCGACAACCGGGACACGCTGCGAGCTACGATGAAGCCGACCGACGAGTACGACGAGACCTGGGCCAACGCCCGTGGCACGGTGACACTCCACACGCGGACAGGAAAGTACACCATAACATTGGCGGGCATGCCCAGACCGAAATATAACCAGGCATACGTGGGCTGGTTCGAAGGAGTCAACGCGCTCTCAGGAGATCCACTGGGCACTGGGCTGCTCCGGGTGCAGAGCGATGGAGGCATGGAGACACAGCTTGAAACCGGGTGGGTCGAGGGGCCCCGGATCGAGTACTTCTACACGCTGGGACTGGCCTACTTCTACAAGGCAGAGTGCGAGAAGTCGTATCCCCTCTTTGACGCGGCGCTCCAGATAGACCCGGAAGAAACCAACGCACTGGAAGGTATCCGGCTGTGCCAGGAGGCCGAGGCAGAGTCACCCTGACCGGCAAACACCCCCCGCGTCTTGCTCCAGCACCCAAAGCCGCACCAGCGCCAGCGCGGCATCGGCGGCCCACTCCCGCACGCGGGCGCGGTCGCCGTTGAAACCGACCTGGCGACAGGTCTCCCGCCCGCGCAGGTTCACCGCCACGTGGACTACACCGTATGGCCGCTGAGGGGTGCTGTCTTCGGGGATGGTGATCGTCCCCACCCCCACGCCGATGTCGGCCTTGGAGGCCTGCCGGATACCGCTCGCCATTGCCAGGACATCATCCTCGCAGGTCAGGTGGCTCTTCCTCCCTCTCCCCGACGCCTCTCGTTCTGAGCTGAAGGTCAGGCTACGTTGGAACCAGCGCTCATATCCCTCCGGCTCGGTCAGCCGGGCGGATACCAGCCCGCCGGTACTCAGTTCTGCTACCGCGATGGTCAGCCCACGCTCAACCAGCAGATCCGCCACCACCTGGGGTAGGTCCCGCTCGTCCTCGCTGATGACGTACCGTCCCAGTTCAGCCCGCAGCATCGCCAGGTCCGCCTCGATCAGCGTTTCCGCCTCCTCCGGCGTGCCGCCTGCGGCGACCACCTCGACGGTGATGGTCCCCCGGTGGGGAAGGAGTCCCAGGAGCGGGTTACGGCCCCGCGCCAGCATGGGCCGGATGCGCTCGTTGATCTCCGACTCCGGCAATCCATAGACCTTGAGAGCCGCTCGCCGGACGTGGTGATCAGTTCCCACCAGTTCCTGCAGCCGGGGCAGGATGAACCCCTCCAGCATACCCTCCATCTCGTAGGGGATGCCGGGGGTGACAAAGATGTGCTTCCCGTCCATCGGCAGGCAGAACCCGGCAGCGGTGCCCCGGTCGTTGTAGATGATCTGGCTACCGGCGGGCACCTGGGCCTGGATGCGATTGCTCTCCGGCATCGTGCGGCCCCGGCGGGCGAACCGCTCCCGCATACGGGCCAGCGCCTCGGCGTCCTCCACCAACTCCAGGCCGAAGTGAGCAGCGACGGTCTGACGGGTCAGGTCGTCCTCCGTGGGTCCCAGCCCCCCGGTGATGATGACGACATCGGCCGCATCCAGCGCGATGCGCAGCCCCCGATGGATAGCCTCCAGGGCGTCGCCCACGCTGAGGTGAAGAACCACCTCAGCGGGCAACCGCAGGTAAGTTCGTCGCCGATGGTGAGAATGGCTGCCTTCATCGAGAGTCCTTTTCTCCCCAACTCAGTCACCGACCAGCGAGGCTACCCTCCGCCCCAGCTCCACAGCATAGTTGGTTCCCCGGTCCCACGGGTAAACCTGGCTCATATTCGCCATCCACAACCCGGGGATGGGCGTTTTCAGCGGGGGGATGTTGCGCGAGTGGTGAAGGGTGGGGATCGGCTGTGCATACCTCTCGGCAAACATCCAACTGGTACGCACCCAGTCGAGGCGAAAATCGGGATTGATCTTGACCAACCCCGGCAGATAGGTCTTCAGCAATCGCTCTTTGTCGTAGTTGAAGTAGGGATGGTCGGGCGGCAGGTAGTCGCCGCAGTAGACCAGGTGCTCACCGCCGTAATGCTCTGAGCTGATGTAATTGGTGTGCTCGACCAGCCCCATGAAGGGGAGACCCTCCCCCGCGGGTACGTTAATCCAGTAGTGACCGTCGGTCAGGCGACGATCGAGGGCCAGGATGAGCACCACCGCGCCCATTGATTCGAGCCGGCCCAATTTCGCGGCGTAGTCGGAGGGGAGATTGGAGACCAATCGGAGCACAGCCTGGGGGGAGCAGGTGGCGATAACCCGCTGGTGCTCGGTGACACCGGCCGCCGTCCCCAGCCGCAGGTACCCCTCGGAGATGGGATGGATGGCTCGAACCGGTGCCGCCAGCCGCACCTCCCCGCCCTGCGCCTGCACCCGCTTGACCAGGAGGTCTATGAATCCCTGGAACCCGCCGACGAAATAGCCCAGGCTGGCGGTGCGTTTGTGCAGCCTGGCCCACATCCAGGCCATGTTCACGCCCCGGTAGTTCTCCTCGCCGAACTTACTGATGAGCAGCGGCTTCCACATCACGTCGTAGGTCCGCTCGCCGACCGTCCGGCGCATCCACTCATCCGCCGAAACACGCTCCAGCGAATGCCAGTTCTTAATCAGTGTCAGGTAAACGCCCACCAAGCCAGCCCGCAGGCGGTCTAGCAGCGGCAATGGAGTGAATTGGAGCATGCGGATGGCACGGTGCAATTGCGAGAGTGGGATAAACTTCAGATAGGGAACAGGGCTATCAAGGGGATAGATCTGCCCCTGGTGATAGATGGAGGTGGTGGGCCAAGGGAAGAAGAGCCGGTCACGGGCCCCCAACTCGTCTATCAGACCAATTACGTCGTCGTCGGAGGCAAACCAGTGATGGTAGAAACGATCAAGGTACCATTCCCACCGCTCGTCGCGGAACCCTGCCGACAGTCCTCCGGCGTAGGACTGCGCCTCGTAGACGGTGACGGCGTGGCCTCGTTTCGTCAGATCATAAGCAGCCGCCAGGCCGGTGATTCCTGCGCCGATGATGCCGATGTCCATAAGCGAACCTCAAACCCTAAACCCCAATGCTTGCTATGCTGTGGCCTCGTCCAGGTGTCAGACCTCGGACTGCGGGCTTCGGACTTCCGCCAGCGTCTGGTCCAGGTCAGCCTTTCTGAGGCCGCTATGCCACATAAACCACAGCCCGGCGAAGGTCTCTGTACACCATAACACGGCGTGCAGCAGCGTCTGGTAGCTGATGGCCGTATTCTCAAGGACGCCAACGCGGGTCAACACCAGGATAGCTGGAGCATCGAAAGTGCCCAGGTTGCCCGGACCCGATGGCAGTGCCGTGCCCAGGTTGGCCGCGCCGCTCATCAACAGGAGATCGTGCAGGTCAACGCCAAAGCCGAACGAATTCATCAGCAGCCGGTAGCTGAATGTCTCGGCCGTCCACACGGTGATAGAAAAGATCAGAACCAGGGTTAGCGTCAGGATAGACTTGATGGAGGCGAAACCACGAATGAAGCGCCCGGCGACGTCACGCAGTCGTGGGCGAAAGCGTTGCGGGGTGAGGCGAGCGATAAGCCACTCTGCTATGCGCTGGATGGGGCCGGGCCACAACACCATCGCGTAGACGACACCCAACGCGGCCCCGAAGATGCCGATGGCGGACCACAATCCCAGGCGCAGGTCTACTTCTACCACCTGCCCCAACACCTTGATTTCCTGGGCCTCTGGTATCCCACCGATGAGCGCGGCGACGAGCACAAACAGAATCATCGTCAGCCCGTCGAAGACGCGCTCGACCAGTATGGAGGCCAGCCCGGTGGCAGCGGGAACTCCGTTGCGTTGCCGAAGCAGCAATGCACGTATGATTTCGCCAGTGCGGAAGGGATAGACGTTGTTCGCCCCCCGGCCCATGGCCATCGTCGGCAGAAGTTCTCGCAGGGGAATGCGCCGCTCGGAGGAGAGAAGTGCTTGCCAGCGGACAGTACGGGCCACCAGCGCGAAGAGGTACAAGGCCACCGCCGGCACTATCCAAAGATAGTGGGCCTGCTTGAAGACCCGCCAGACCTCCGTCGGCTGCAGGTTCTGGACGGCGATGTACAAGGATACGCCGCTCACTATCAGGCCCACGACGACCCTCCAGTCTACACGGCGTACACGTTCTGTTCCGATTTTCCTCCGCCCCCTATCTGTCATTGATGTCCTGTTGTGTTCTCGGGCCTCCTGCCTCCTACCACCGCTCAACCTGCTGCCCGTGTCTCCCGCTGCCGCAGCACTTCGTAAAGCACCACCGATCCCGCCACGGCGGCGTTGAGCGAAGTCATCTGGCCGAGCATAGGAAGTCGCAGCAGAAAGTCACAGCGCTCCCGTGCCAATCGCCGCAGCCCCTTTCCCTCGCTGCCCACCACCACCGCCAGCGGCCCGGTCAGGTCCGCCTGGTCGTAGCGCTGTGCCCCGCGCATCGCTTCCAACCCGGCCACCCATACGTCGTGCGCCTTGAGCCTGCCGATGGTATCCACCAGATTGGTCACCTGTGCCACCGGCAGGTGCTCCACCGCACCCGCCGAGGCACGGACCACTGCCGGTGTGATACCCACCGCCCTCCGCCGCTGAATCACTACCCCGTGCACGCCCACGGCCTCGGCCGTGCGCAACAAACTCCCCACGTTCTGTGGGTCTTGCAACAGATCGAGCAGCAGGAGCAGGGGGACTTTGTGACGGGACTGAACTACAGCCAGGATCTCATCGAACGTACTGTAGGGATACTCGCTCGTCTCCAACACCACGCCCTGGTGGTTGACGTTACCGAGACGGTCCAGATTGCGCCGTTCGGTGCGGTTCACCGGCACCCCGGCCTGCCCGGCCAGGAAAACGATCTGGCCGACAACGTCCGTTTGCCGGACGCCTTCGGCCAGCATCACTTTGTGTGGTTTGCGCCGCCCGGCCCGCAGCGATTCGCAAACCGCGTGCCGGCCGTAGAGAATATCTCTCATCCTCCCCTATGCTCCACCCGCCAGGTTGGCCCCTCGGGCCGATCTTCGATCGTAACGCCGAGTTCCACCAGTCGGCGGCGCAGCGCATCCGCTTGTTCCCAGTCCTTGGCCTCGCGATACCGCTGACGGATGTCTAAGATAACATCCATCAGCCCCTCAACCAACTCACCGCCCGCCTCATAGGACAGCTCATCGGGGATGATGCCCAATACCTTACCGCCTAACTCACGGTAGAGGCTGTCCATCGCTGCCAGTGTTCCCCGGCTCACCGGTTGCTCCGAAGTCAGCAGCGCGTTCACCGCCTTGTTAAAGTCAAAGAGGGCAGCAACCGCTTGGGGCGTGTTGAAATCGTCATTCATTGCCTCCATAAACGCATCTCGATGAGGATCAAGATCGGTGATGTAAGAAAGGTCTGCCGTACCCGACGGCATAGCATACCCCATCTGCATTCGCAGTGCGCGCACAGTGTTATGCAGCCGCTCGACCCCCCGCTCGGCGGCCAGCATCGCGTCACGGCTGAAGTCCATTGGTCCCCGGTAGTGGCTTGATAGGATGAACAAACGGATCGCCTCCGGGCTGTAGAGCTTGAGCGCATCCTTGATGGTGAGAAAGTTGCCCAGGCTCTTGCTCATCTTGACCCCCTTGACGGTCAGTGAGCCGGCTAGAATCCAGTAGCGAGCGAAGGGCTCGCCAGTGGCAGCCTCTGACTGGGCAATCTCACATTCATTGTGGGGGAAGACATTCTCCAGCCCACCACCATGAATGTCAAACGTCTTACCCAGGTACTTGGTCGCCATCGCCGAGCACTCGACGTGCCAGCCCGGATAGCCCCAGCCCCAGGGAGAGGGCCAGCGCAGAATGTGACTCGGCTCAGCGTGTTTCCACAGTGCAAAATCGGCTGGATGCTGCTTCCCCTCCCGCACTGCCACCCGCGCGCCCGGCTCCAGTTCCTCGACCTTGCGCCCGGAGAGTTTACCGTACTC
>Ga0190286_1000311_pt1 | contig 21311 bp, 10 predicted proteins | sample 48691834_MG_FD_183241 | JGI IMG/M metagenome (GOLD analysis project Ga0190286, IMG submission 183241) | Hydrothermal vent microbial mat bacterial communities from Southern Trench, Guaymas Basin, Mexico - 4869-18-3-4_MG | ecosystem: Environmental > Aquatic > Marine > Hydrothermal vents >... | reverse complement strand
GGATTAAAAAAAGAAAATATTATTATAATTATAGGCTTAGGACTTCATCCCCCTCTAAGCAGAGAGGAAAAAAGAAAACTTTTAGGAAAGATTGCCGAAAATTACCGGGTTTACAATCATAATCCCAGAGGTAATCTCACCTCTCTGGGAAAGAGCAAACGAGGTATAGAGGTGGCTCTTAATAGATACTTTATGAATTCGGACTTAAAAATACTGGTGGGAGATGTGGAGTATCATCAATTGTTCGGTTACGGTGGGGGACCCAAGAGTGTTCATCCAGGAATAGCAGATGAGGAATCCATAAGAGTTATCCATTCCTGGATGGACTTGCCAGGAGCAGAAGCAGGAAAAAAAGAGGGGAATCCTCTCCAGGAAGAGATTGAAGAAATTGCTATAAAGGTAGGTGTAGATTTCATTCTGAATGTGGTCCTCAATTCTCAAAAAGAGATAGTAGGTGTCTTTGCGGGACAGTTAATTAGTGCTTTCCAGGAAGGGATTAAAATGGTAGATGAAATGTATAAGATTCCTATGGAAGAAGTAGACACAGTAATTACCTCCTGCGGTGGATATCCAAGAGATATTGATCTCTATCAGGCACAAAAGGCTATAGAAGCAGCCAAAAAGATAGTGAAGAAAGGAGGGAAAATTTTCCTTTTTGCTGAGTGCCGGAGAGGCTGGGGTTCAAAAATCTTTGAAGACTGGGTAAAAGAAGCGAAATCTCCTCAAGAGATAAAAGAAAGAATAAAGAAAAAATTTATCATCGGAGCACATAAAGCCTATCTGTTTGCTAAAGAGGTAGAATGGGCTAAAATATATGTTTACTCTTCCATGAAGGAAGAAGTAAGAGAGGCTTTCCTTACACCTCTCTCTTCCCCTTCCCAGGTTAAAGAGATAATCGGGAAGGAGGAAAAGGTGGGAGTTTTACCTTATGGTACCGTGACTCTTCCGGTAAAGATTAATTAGAAATTAAGGAGGGTGACTATGAAAATCTTGATTTTTGAAGATGAGAAGTATGAGGACCTTTATCCCCTTACTTATACCCGTCCGGTATTTGAGTTAAGATGCGGATACTTCTCCTTGCGAGAGAGGATAGTAAAGGTCCTTTCCCCAGAGAAAGTTTACTGTTTCACTCGGGAATATCTATGTCCTCTTTTCAAGAGAAAAACGGGCATTTCTTTCAATAATTGGGAAGAGTGTTTAGAAGATATAGCCAACCCTGAAGAATCTCTTCTCTTAATTAATGGAAGATGGCTCATGAAAAAGGCGGAAGCACCTTCGGGAGAGGAGGAAGAAATAGGTGTATGTGAAGGGAATATTGTATATGCCCGACTTAAAAAGAGAACTCTGCAATCCCTCTCTAATCGTGAGCCTGTGGGTATCTTAAGAGAAATAAGGGGTAAAGTAAGAGAGAAAGAGATAAAGGCTACTCTGATAAATTATCTGTGGGATTTGGTTTATGAGAATGGAGAAATAATGAGGGAAGACTTTAACCTGGCTGGGAATAAAGGAATAAAAGGGGAATTCTCTTCCCTCTCCACGGTCTACGGTGATAAAGAGGCAGTATACGTTGCTCCCACTGCTCAGGTTCATCCTATGGTAGTTCTGGATACTTCTGGAGGCCCTATATATATAGATGAGGAAGCCATAATCTTCCCTCATAGTCGATTGGAAGGACCCTGTTATATTGGAAAAGGAACGCACATAGTGGGTGCTAAAGTAAGAGAAGGTACTTCCTTAGGTCCTGTGTGTAGGGTGGGTGATGAGATAGAGGAGACCATAATTCATGGATATACCAACAAGTTCCATAATGGGTTTCTTGGTCACGCCTATGTTGGGGAATGGGTAAACTTAGGAGCAGCCACCAATAATAGTGATCTTAAGAATACCTACGGGGTGGTTAAAGTTTATGTTAAAGGAGAACTTATGAACACTGGGAAACTTAAGGTGGGCTGTTTCATTGGAGACCACTCCAAACTGGGTATCGGTACTTTAATAAATACTGGCTCAGTGATAGGGGTTTCCGTGAATTACTTTGGAGGAGGAGTTACTCCTAAATTTATACCTTCCTTTGCCTGGGGAACTAAGGAAGGCTTTGTGGTAAATCAATTGGATAAAGTTCTCAAACAGGCTGGAGTAGTGATGGAAAGAAGGGATGTGGAAATTACAGAAGAAGATAAAGAAGTTCTACGTAAAGTATTTGAACTTACTAAGGAAGAAAGAGAAAAATTCCAGATAAAGGAGGGATAAAGATGAATTATGGAATTATTGGAGTAGGGGCAGTATTTGAAAACTATCAGGCAGACCAACTCTTTAAAGTAGAAGGGTTAAAAATATTAGCCATTGCGGATATAAATGAGGAAAGACTTAAGTTTATCCAGAAGAAATACAAGATACCTTATGCCTATACGGATTATCATGATCTATTAAAGAGAGAAGATATTCAGGTGGTAATGATAAACTTGCCTCAGCACATGCATGTAACTGCCTCAGTAGAAGCAGCAGAAGCAGGTAAGCATATTTATGTGGAAAAGCCTCTGGCTATAAGTCTAAAAGATTGTCGCACCATTATAGAGGCAGCCAATAAAAACAGGGTGAAGTTGTGCGTAGGACATCAGAGAAGATTCATCAATGTGGAGAGGAAAGCCAAACAACTAATAGAGGAAGGTTACTTGGGAGAAATCTTCAAAGTACGGGCTATAGCCTGTTGGTGGGAAGACCTGATTAATCAACCCCGGGAATGGTTCAGAAAATTTGAGATAGCGCTTGGAGGCCCCTTGATGAGATGGGGTGTCCATAAGACGGATACCTTAAGGTTTCTTTTAGAAGATGATGCAGTAAGGGTTTATGCAGAAAAAGACCTCTTTGTGCATAAAGGGAAAGATGTCACCGTAGAAGATAACTGTGTATGTCTCTTTCGATTTAGGAAAGGGACTATTGCTATGCTGGAGGTGAGTGCCAGCCAGTGGGAACCGGGAGAGGGTCTGCCTGGGGAGACTATAGAGATATGGGGAGATAAGGGGACTCTCTGGTATAGACCCTCTACAGGAGAAATGAAGTTATTCTCCAAGGAAAAAGAAACGGATGTCATTCAGGGAGGGAACTTCCTTTATACCAGATATCCTCCTGACCATAAGGAATTTATCCGCATACACAGTGAGTTCATAAAGAGTATCCAGGAAGACCTTCCTGCTCCGGTCACTGGAGAGGATGGATACAAGGCGGTAGAGATGGTTCTTGCTTCTTATCAATCTGCAGAAGAAAATAAAGCCATAAATTTACCTATGGAGGTGAGGGAATGAGAAAGATAAAGTGGGGAGTAATCGGTGCAGGTGGATTTGCTGACAGGAGGAGCATTCCTGCATTAAAAGAAGCTCATAACTCAGAGATAGTGGCTCTTATGGTAAGGACAGAGGAGAAGGCGAAAGCCTTAGCAGAAAAACATGGTGTGCCTAAGTTCTATACACGAGTGGAAGACCTTCTTAAAGATAAGGAGGTGGAGGCAGTATACATTGCTACTCCTGTTTATCTTCATAAAGAACATGTTATAGAAGCAGCAAATGCAGGAAAGCATATACTATGTGAAAAACCTATGGCTCTTAATGTGAAAGAGGGTGAGGAGATGATAAGAGAATGCCAAAAATTAGGAGTTAAACTCATGGTAGCCTACATGAAGAGATTTCATTCCTATCATCAAAAAATAAAACAGATGATAGAGAATAGGGAATTGGGAAAGGTAATACTTACCCGCATCCAGACCCATCTCCAGTATCCTCCTCAACCTGGAGCCTGGAGACAGGACCCTTCTAAGGGAGGTGGTGGTCCCTTAATGGATGTGGGTTCTCATTGTATTGATCTGGCTATCTATTTCCTGGGAGAGGTGGAAGAGGTTACTGCCTTGGTAGGAAACTTAAGCTTTGATTATCCGGTGGAAGATACTTCTACTGTAATATTGAAATTTAAGGAAGGGGCTCATGCTTTGATCGATGCCTCCTTTTCCATACCCTATTATGAAGGAAGGGTAGAAGTTTACGGAACTGAAAGGACAGTCTTATGTAGAAAAACCATGGGACCTTTTACAGAACCGGAAATGAAACTGATAGATGAGGAGGGGGAAAGAATAGTGGAGGTCCCCCCGAATAATCCTTATAAAGAAGAGTTTGAACACTTCGCAGATTGTATCCTTCAAGATCGGCAGCCGGCAATTGATGGAGAAGAAGGATTAAAAAGCCTAAGGATAATCCAGGCAGCCTATAGGTCTTCTAAGGAAGGAAGGAGAGTAAAAATCTGAAAAGAAAGGAGGAGAAAATGGAGATATTCTTGGACACTGCCCGGGTAGAGGAGATAAAAGAGGCTTACAGTTGGGGAATAGTGGATGGAGTTACCACCAATCCTACTCATATTGCCGAGACAGGAAAACCCTGGAGAGAAGTGGTGGAAGAGATATGTAGTATTGTAGATGGTCCTATAAGCGTAGAAGCGGTAAGCACTCAAGCGGATAAGATAATAGAGGAAGCCAGAGAAATATCTAAAATTCATCCCAACATTGTAGTTAAGATTCCCTGCATAAGGGAAGGAATTAAGGCTATGACCGTATTGAGTAAAGAAGGGATAAAGATAAATGCTACTCTAAACTTCTCCTTAGGACAGGCAATTCTGGTAGCCAAAGCAGGTGCCACTTATGTAAGCCCCTTTGTGGGGAGACTGGATGCCATTGGTGAGGAGGGAATGGAACTGGTAAGGAATATCAAGACCGTTTATGAGAACTATGGATACAAAACTAAGATAATAGTCTCTGCAGTCCGTCATCCCATACATGTTCTGAAGGCTGCTCTGATAGGTGCAGATGTGGTGACTATGAGATTTGCAATACTTAAACTCCTCTTTGAGCATCCTCTTACAGATATTGGTCTGGAAAGGTTTCTTAAAGATTGGGAAAAAGTGCCTAAGTAAGTATCCTTTTTCTAAAAAAGGAGGTGTTAGATGTTTAATCGAGGAGAAGAGATAAGGAAACTTCTTAAAATGACCCCTGAGGAGATGCTGGAGAAGGCAAAAGGGAGATTGGAGATTGTTCCCACTCTGGATGACCTGCACCAACACTTTGCCGAATCTATAGCCAACGAAATTGAGGAGAATAATAAAAAGAATCAGCCTACAAAGTTGATCCTACCTGTAGGACCCACTGGTCAGTACCCCATTCTCTGGAAGATAATAAACGAAAGGAGAATTAGCCTTAAAAACTGTTACTTCTTCTTTATGGATGAGTATGCTGATGATAATGGCTATGCTCTTCCCAAAGAGCACCCTTTAAGTTTTAAAGGAGAGATGGAGGAACTCTTCTTCAAACACATTGACCCTGAACTCAACATTCCTCCTGAACAACTTATTTTCCCAGACCATCTCAATCTACAAACTTTAAAGAGTAAGATTGAAGAGGTAGGAGGAATTGATACATGTTACGGAGGAATAGGTATCCATGGTCACGTGGCTTTCAACGAGCCAGAACCTAATGTATTTAACTCCCAACCCCGTATGGTTTATCTAAACGACTTCACCATTACTATAAATGCTATAAGAGCAGAGGTGGGAGGAGACCTTGTCAACTTCCCACGCAAAGCCATAACCTTAGGATTTCAGCAGATTTACAATGCTCGCCGGGTAAGACTTTACTGTCGTAATGATATTCCGGGAATTGACTGGGCTAACACAGTGCTGAGGCTGGCAGTCTTTGGTACTCCTGGAGATGACTATCCGGTAACCTACCTTACCCAGCATCCTGATTATAAAGTAATTACAGATAGAAACACTGCTGCAGTACCCAGATTCATACTGTAGGCAGAAGATAAAGTGAAAAATGCAAAATAAGGTAAGAGTAGGAATTATTGGATGTGCCCCGGGCATATGCAGGGAACATATAAAGAATCTTGCCCAAATAAAGGAAGCAGAAATAGTTGCCCTGTGTGATATAAATGAAGACCATCTCCAGGAAGGAGCGAAGTTATCAGGAGCAGAACCTGACCTTTTTAAAGATTGGGAGAAACTTATAAAGAGAAAGGATATAGAGGCAGTAGTTATCTCCACCCCTAACTATCTTCATAAAGAGATGAGTATGGCTGCTTTAGAAGAAGGAAAGCATGTATTCTTAGAAAAACCCATGGCTCCTACCATTGAGGAGTGTAACGAAATAATCAAGAAAGTGGAAGAGACAGGATTGATCCTTCAAGTGGGACTGGAGTATAGATACAGTCCCATATTCCGCCAGATGAAGAAAATAACGGAGAGAGAACTGGGAAAAGTGGTCTTTCTCTGGTGTAAGGAATTCCGGGGTGATTGGAAAGTTCTTTACCCTGAGGACTGGGAAAAGGATAGAAGAGAGAACTGGAGGCTGAAGAAGACTCTCTCCGGAGGCTCTCTGGTAGAGAAAAACTGCCACCATTTTGACATCTTCAACTGGCTTACTGAATCGATGCCTCTCAGAGTAGCTGCCTTTGGAGGAATTGACATATACAGAGATGGGAGGGATACTCTGGATAATGTATGGGTAATTGAGGAATTTAAGGATGGACAGAGAGCCTCCTTAGGACTGTGCCTCTTTGCCCATACTCCGGAATCCCGTGATAATTTAGAGATAGGAGTTATTGGAGAAGGAGGAAGGGTGGAGGCTTATGTAACAAGAGGAGAAATCTGGTTCTGGAGCAAAGAAGGGGAATGGGAAACAGTTTATGTGCGAGAAAGTACTCGAAAGAAGCCAGGACATTCAGGTGCACCAGAGGAGATGAGAGCCTTTATCCAGTGTGTAAGGGAGAAAAAGAGACCCTTTGCAGATGTATATGTGGGAAAAATGAGCATTCTTCCTGCTGTAGCCGGAGAGAAAGCGGTGGAAGAAGGAAGAATAGTATATATAGAGGAAATGGATGATAAGTGAGCAGTGAGAGGGTTAGTTTCCCTTTTGAGAAAGGGATAAGATTTGAATGTCTTAAAAACTGTGCTCTCTGCTGTCATTTCAAAGTAGAAGTTTCACCCCAAGAAGCAGATAAACTCCCCAAAGAATCACTGGTAATAGAAAAAGGGAAAAGATTCTTAAAAAGGGTGGGAGGAAAATGCATATTTTTAAAGAATTCTCTCTGTAGCATATATCCTTCCAGACCTCTTCTCTGCCGATTATACCCATTCCTGGATGATACCCTGTTCTCTCCAGGGATGGATATAGATTTAACCTGTCCGGGAGTAGGAGAAGGGAAATTTTTTCCTGTGGAGGAAATTTACTCACTCCGGGAGAGAAAAACTTTTCCTCAGATAGAAAAAATCAAGAAAATTCTCCTCCAACGAGGAATCTATTCCTCCCCTGATGAGTCCAGAGAAAGGGTAAAAAATTGGCTGGCTTCCTCCCCTCTGGAAGAAGAACTCGCCCACTCCCTTCATCGCTTAAATCTTAAAGTTTACCTCTCTGAGGAACTCCCTCTCCCTATCTGGGGGACTATTAAAAAAGGGAAAAAGGTCATTCTTTATAAAATGGAGGTTAAAAAAGAGGGAATTTCCCTTTCTCCCTTCTCCTCTTTCTTTCCATGGACTCAGATCAAAGAGGCAGAATTAAATACAGAAGGGTTTAAAGAAATAAGAAATTATCTGGATATAATGCTCAAGAGACAGTTCCCTTTCCGGCTTGTTTTTTATAGATCCCTGATTTCTCCCCTACCCCTTAAAACCGGTGACCTATATGAAGAATTCTTTCGAAAAACTGCTCTCACCTTATATATACTGGCTAAAGCGATAGGGGCAAGAGAAGGGAAAAGGGCAGGGAAAGAAGAAGTTAAAGAGGCTATAAGAGTTCTGGATGCACCTTTAAGGCAAAGATGTCAGGTGCAATTTATCTTTTAACACCCAGAAGGGAGATAAAACACCCTCCTCCTCCACCACCTCCTCCACCTCCAGTAACTGTTTCCGGAGTAGCAGAATCAGTATCCGAACTTACCCCTCCCTCTTTTAAGGTACACTCCAGAACATAGGTATACTTTATGCCATTTCTCAACCCTGTATCGGTATAAGTCCTGTAACAATCCTCTGCATTTTCTATATTCACCGATTCAGAGACGATAGTATTCTCATGAGTTCCGTCAGCATCTTTATAAGAGCGGGTGATAGTGTAGGAGGTTGTGTTATAAGGAATTATATAGTAAAGGGTAATTTTTTTATCCCCAGGGCGGGCATCAAGTTGAGCGGATGTAGGAGGTTCAGTAGTCTCCAGAGCAGGACCAGAAGGGTCTACTATTACTCCATTAGCCAGACCATCTGCATCTCCTTCTCCTCCATCGGTAAACTGTAAGATTACCTCAGTACTGGGTAACTCATCGGAATTTACAATAGCAGAGTCAAACAGAGAGTAATTACCGTTCTGTAACTTATACCAGTGGTCATTGGGGAAGAAAGGAGTAGGTAAGGTGAAGGTAACCTGGACTGCTCCACCTTCTGTAACCCCTTCTAAACGAAATGTGTACATGCCGTAGGGGAAATCATAGATAGAGAGGGGAAGGTCGGTTTCCGGATAAACCAGAGTAAAGATACCTTCCTCAGAGGATAGATGGATAGGAGAACCATTTACTTCTACCGTGCATCCTGAGGAATCAGGGAAGGCTATTCCTGGATAATCTCCTCCTGCCTCTTCCTTACTTTTAGTAGTGAACTGAAGCCATTCAGACCACTCTGACCAGGCTCCTTTATCATCCATATATCTTACTCTCCATTCATACGTGGTAGCAGGATTCAGCATTCCCAGACGAACCTCATAAGTATGGGAACCAGGGACCTGATACTTCTCTATTACCATAATCCCAGTATCCTCCTCAGAAAACTCTCTAATCTGCCAGAGGGAGGCAAAGTGTTCATCTCCGTTAGGGTCAGAGAAAAGGGAGGCAGTAAGAACGGGGGATAAACTTGTCCCTGTTGTAGAAGGAGAAATACCAGCAGGTCTATCCGGAGGGTCGTTCTCAGTTCCTATGAAATCTTGCGTTTTCTGGGGGTCTGCTGGAGTGAGTTCCACAGAAGCACTCTCAGGGGTAAAAGTGTACCCTGATTTACTGGGAGTAACTGTGTAATCACCTTCAGAGAGTCCGGTAAATTCATAGTATCCATCCGAATTGGTAAGAGTTTGTGCTGTTACCTCTCCAGTAAGGTTTATTTGAACATCAGGAATAGGATTGTCAGAGGAATCTTTTATATGTCCAGAAATCTTATACTGTCTACCAGTAAAGTTTACTTCTTTCTGAGGCTCATCCTGAGTAAGAGTCACATCTTGAGAAGATGGAGTGAAGACATACCCAGCCTTTTCAGGTGTTACTGTATATGTCCCAGCAGAAAGGTCAGTAAATTCATAATACCCTGAACCATCTGTCTGAGTGGTTCCTGTACCATCACCACTTAAGGTTATAGTTACATTTGGTACAGGGTTATCATTATCATCTTTTACAGTACCTGATATCTTATACTCAGGAAGAGCAGTAGAGACAAAGTCTACTCCTGTTACATCTCCCGTGGTCACCTCCACTGTTCTGGAAGAAGGTGTGAAAGAGTATCCCTCCAGAGAGGGGGTAACTGTGTAGGTTCCTGGCTCCACCCCATGGAAAGCATAGGTTCCATCTGCCTCTGTCACCACAGTCTGAAGAACTGCTCCATCCTGCTCCAGAGTTACCCATACCCCTACCTGAATGTCTCCAGTAATCTGTCCAGAGATAGTAAAGGCTACCCAGGTAGAGGTAAAGTTTACATTCTCCTTATTACAATTATCTATCACCACTTCTTGATTGGGAGGGCTGAATACATATCCTTCTTTGTAAGGGGTAACTAAGTAAGTTCCATTAGCCAGTCCCGTAAATTCGTAGTATCCTTCAAAATTGGTGGTGGTGGTATCCTCTTTAGCACCGCTTAAGTTTATAGTTACCCCTTCCACCACATCTCCAGATACCTTCCCAGAAATTTTATAAGAAGGAACAGAAGTAATGGTGAAGACTCCTAAATCTGAGTAATCCACATCTAAGGGATTCCCTAAGGGGTCAGAAACAATTATCTCGCTGAACCATAGTTGAGAGGTATCCCCCGGATTGGCTGTAGCCTCTACATCAAAGAGTACACTGAGTATGGAACCAGTCCCCGGAGGTATATTCCCTCCACCAGTATGGTAAAGGAGGATATGAACCACACTATCTGAGGGAGTAGATTCATCAACTGTATAAGAGACCGTATAGGTTGAAGTTCGGGTGGTAGTCTGGACACCATCAGAGGAAGGTACATGAATGCCTATAGTGGAGTCGTAATGTAACCAGAACTCCATGGAACCCACAGTTACAGAATTATCCATATCTATAGATACAGAATTACCGGAAGTTCCAGGTAAGCCACTTCCATCTCCTATGAAAATTACTGCATCTTCTCCTCTAAGAGTGGAAAACCCTAAGGAGATAAAAATTCCCAAAAGTATTATCAACCCGACTTTTGTCTTCATACTCTCCTCCCCTTTATTTTCTTTTTATTCAATTCCCAATATACGATTTATAAGAAGTTGCAAATCCAGAACATTGTACTTCCCATCATTGTTGAGGTCCCCTGACCAGTTCATATAGGAGTCAATGGGCAAATTATCATTTTCTGGCCACTCACTATAGAGGATTCTATTTATCAGAAGTTGAAGGTCCAAAATATTATAAATCTCATCTCCATTTATATCCCCCCTGTACTCAGCCATCTCACCACCCAGTGTATATAGGGAGAGATGCGGAACTTTAAAGATTATTATTCCTTTACGGTAAAGATTTACAAAATCTTCTACTTTCTTCCAGCTTCCAGTATCTTTATCCCAGTAATAGGGGGTTATACTCTTGGGAAGAATTCCTTCTATCTCACTTATCCAGTAAGGTATTCCTACTTTAAAGTGATGCTGGAGAGAAAGATTAGAACCTGCTCCTTCTAAGGAAAAGTCTCTATAAACTTGCAGGTCAGTCACCCCAGGATAATCCTCGGAGAGGTCTCTCCCTACCCCTGATTCTCCTTTTATAGTGATAATCATAGTATCTTGCTCTTCTATCTCACCCAGAGGGAAAACACACTGGGTACCTTCAAATAGGTAAGTCCTCAGTATCTCATCAGTCTTTACCTTAACCCTCTGCTCATGCTCACCTTCAGGATTATTCCCTTCTCTTATATCTGGTCCACTCACCTCATCACTCCGATTATCTACAGTAACCCAGATAACCGGGGATTCCGTACCGTCACTTGCCACAGCCCGGATAAAGTAAACTCCAGGATCCACATGGCCTGGAATTTCAGTAACATTCCATATCGCAGAGTAAGGATAGGAGAAGGCTACCCCAATTCCTCCTTCCACCCAGTTAGTGCCATCCTTAGAGTAATCAAATCTCACCCACTCCACATCAGGAATATTTACCTCTGCTACCACACTAACACCAGTCCCCTTAACCACTTTACCAGGAGGAGGTTGAAGTATACTCAATGAGGATGGTCCTGAGACTTCTATCCACCAGGATTTTATATCCTCCAGCCCATTTCCATCAGTAACCCTTAATGTAGGAGAGTAATAACCGGGTAAATTATAGGTATAAGTGGTACTACCACCTTCGGTAGAGACCCAATCCCAGATGCCATCTCCCTCAAAATCCCATTCCCACTTTACTATATCTCCACCACTCTCATCGTTGAAACTTACCTCTAAAGGTGGAGTTCCAGAAAGAGGGGTAACAGTAGCCTCAGCCACAGGTGGATTAAGGGCAGCAAAAACTCTTATACTCACCAATCCAGTATCTGCCAGACCATCTTCATCAGTAACTTTCAAAATTGCCTGATACAGACCGGGAAGTCGATAAGTGTAGGAAGTATTACCGGTGGAAGAAGAGACCCAGTCATAAATGCCATCTCCATCAAAATCCCATTCATAAAGAGCAATAACTCCATCATCACTACTGCCATCAGCTCTGAAATTTACGGTTAGAGGAGCCTCTCCTTGAACAGGATAGGTATTCTCTGTAGAGGCTACCGGAGGCTGAAGTCCTGAAGGTGAGGTTACTTCCACCACCGTACTACCCTTTCCATAATATCCTGCCTCATCAATCACGATAAGCGAAGGATGGTATACTCCCGGTGCCTCATAAGTATAATATACAGAAGTATAACTCCTGCTTTTATGGTCTATTACCCCATCGCCCTCAAAATCCCACAGATATTCATGAATATCATTAGTAGAGGACAGGCGAGCAGTAAAGAAGACAGAAAGAGGCGCTTCTCCTTCATCAGGGTTCGCATAGACAGTAACTTGAGGAGTTTGTGCTACTTCATTTACTGTAACTATCACCTCATAGGTAGCGGTAAACCCATCATCATCGGTAACTCTTAAAATCGCATGGTAGTTGCCAGGAATATGGAAGATGTAGGAAACATTACCTGTAGAAGTAGAAATCCAGTCCCAGATTCCATCTCCATTAAAGTCCCATTCGTACTTAACAATTCTTCCATCGTAATCTATAGCATCCACTAAGAAATTAATACTCTCGCCAGCATTTATTGTAGCCGTGGAAGGAGTAACCGAATTTATCACTGGTAAACGTGTAGCCAGATAAAGAGAACCAGGAGAGTAAGAGTAAATGGGATCATGGTAAGGGTCTTTTATCTCTCCCAGCACATAGTAGTATCTCAATTTTTCCATCCCCGAGAGGTCCCAGGAGAAACTACCTCCACTTCCATCTGCATCCTCACTCAGCCCTTCTGCAATCACCCCCCAGGTAATGCCCTTTTCTTCCTCTGTATTGTTACTCCGGTCTGTATCCAAGTCCCAGTAAAGATTAATAGTGGCATCATCATCAGGATCAAAATCTTCCCAAGTTATAAGGAAAGGAACATCACAGGTGGTAGTATCACCAGGCTCAGGAGATAGCAACTGTAAGGAAGGTGTTCGATTAACTATTAAAGTCCCTGGACTATAAGAAGAAACAGGTGGATTCACTCCATCATCTATAACTGCCCTTATGTAGTATTCTCCAGAAGGAACATTACTAAGATCCCATTCATAAGCATCATTCTCATCATCCTCCATAAGGAGAGGGGTATCCGTCTCATCCCCCTCGTCAATTTTGGTCTCCCCATTGGCGGGATTCATATCCACATCGTAGTAGAGGGTAATCTTAGCATTATCTCCATTATCCTCATCTTCCCACATTATAGTGAAGGAAGTATCCGCTACATTCATACCTCCCATAACCTCTCCCGTTCCCCAACTCTGAGGATGCTGGACCCAAGGCTCACCGTAATTCTCCAGTTCATACTGAATTACTCGAGGCTGAGTATACTGGAAGACCTCAGTCACACTGAGATTTCCATTACTATCAGCATCTGCAGGACCTGGAGTGGTAATCCCCTCTGGGCTCCATCCTCCAGATTCCAGCAAGAAGTAAGTAAAGACACCGTGTTCCAGGAAGAAATCTTCAAAACCTGTCTCATCAGCAGATGTAGCTGCCAACACCACACATCCTGGAATTTCGTAGAGGTCTTTTGATCTTACTCTAAGGAGGTCTTGAGCCATCCCGTCCGGGGAGGAGACTTGAGGAGAAGAAACACCCGGAATATTGAAGAACTTACTGGTAAGTCCTTTAGTTAAAACCTTGATCATTCCTCCACTATAACAAGTATCCAGAATTACAATGGGATTGGGTAGAGTGAAAATCCAAGAACTTAATTCATCATCTCTAATGGCAGTAGATAAATCATAAGTCATATCATAGGGACAAATATATTCATCGTAACCATCATCTTCATCTATAGGCTCCTCATCAGGGCCATTTGTCCCGTGTCCAGAGAAGAAGAAAATGGTAATATCTTCAGGAGAAGCATTCTCCGCCATCCACTGAATAGCAGAACGTATACCTTCCTTAGAAGCCTGTGCATCAATAAGAAGCATTATATGGTCTTCAGGAACTCCATAGGCTAAAAGTACTTCTTTGAAATCTCTGGCATCATCATCAGTAAATTCCAAGTCATTTATATTCTCATAATCTGCCACTCCAGCCACTACAGCCCAGTAATTTACTCCTGAAGGAACCGTCTCCCACAGATTCCTCTGCCCACCTGCAGAAGGAGTGAGGAGAGTTATAGAGGGAGCATGGTTTATTACTAAAGGAATGGGAGAGTACCGATATTGAGGAGGATTTACTCCATCATCAATCTCTGCATAAATGTAGTAAACTCCTCCCATAATTTCGGTAGTATCCCAGGTATAGGAGTTATCTCCTGGACCATCAGGGTCTTCCTGTATACCGGAGGTAATGAGTGTCCCATTGAATCCTGTATCATCATTATCGTAATAAAGAGAGATAGTAGCATCATTATCTGGGTCAGAATCTTCCCAATTTATGGTAATAGAGGTATCTGCAAAATTACCTCCCCAGAATTTATTCTTATCCAGAAGTTCTACTTCTGAGACATCTATTATATCCTCACCTTCCTCATACAATCCATCTAAGTTCTTATCAAAGTAACGAAGGTTAGAATTCTCTCCTTCCATAAGAATAGGTGCCCCTCCCCCAGGAGTATCTCCATGCTGGAGGAGCATCTTGTCCACTCCTTGAGTATATATCCCATCTCCATCTTCATCCAAGAACAGGTCATCCCCTTCTGAGTAATTACCAGATGAATCATTATCCAGTATATAGAGAGAATCTGAAGAAGCAAATTCATTTAGGTCTGCTCCCAGAACAATATTGTCCAGAGCGTTAGTCCCCATACGGATAGATATACTTCCATCTGCATCTATGATTCTATCCTGTGGAGAAATCCAGGAGATCTCAGGTATATAATTCTTTACACTCACAGGGTCACTGTAGGGAGTATAGAGAGGTGGATTAACCCCATCGTCGATTACTAAATAAAGGTAATAGGTTCCCGGAGAAACTCCCGAAACATCCCAGATGAAGTAATCAGTAGCATCCTCATAAAGAGGGACAGTATTTATCAAGGTTCCATCATACCCCATATTATCGGTATCATAATAGATATAAATCATAGCGTTATCATCAACATCTTCTACATCCCAGGATATTAGAACCTCTCCATACTGGTCACCTTCAGGAACATTAAGAGTATTAAAAGAGGGGGCATGATTCACATAAAGGGGACCACTATAAGTGTAAACGGGAGAATTTATGTGGTCCCATATCTTAGCCAGAATATAGTAGGTTCCTGAGGAAAGGTCAGTAATAGGGAAAGGACTGGAAGCATCCCAGATGTAATAATTTTCATCATTCTCATTTATCCCTGTGACAATCTGGGTATATCCATTGCTCATATCGGTGTCTGTATCATAGTAAAGGGTAATTTCTGCGTTATCATCCGGATCGGAATCTTCCCAAGTTATGGTGAAGGAAGTCTCTCCCTCTGGGTTAAAGACTGCCCCACCGGAAGGGGGATTGGTAATGGTTATGGAAGGGGGAACATTACCTTGAGTAGAACAGAGAATGGGGGAAGTGGTTATGGTTTTCTGCGAAGACATGTTGGAGAAACGTATCCAAGTAGGAAGAATATATGCCTGGAACTGATCCCCTGGAGTCATACCCGCTGTCCTAATAACCAGGAAGAAATCTGCTCCTACATTCTCTCCTTCATCCGTATCAGGGATGTCCTGAGGAGTATCAAAGGTAAGGGTAACAGTATTTGGTCCTTCCACACCCCAAACCGGGGGAGATTCTGGACTGAGAGGCACAGGTATATCTTCGGAATCAAAAATCCCCTCTACTCCCGCACCATCATTGTCTCTATAAAGAGCCACACCACTGGTAAGAGGGTCAGTGCTTAAGGGTAAAAGATCTCCGGTGGTAAAACCTCCCAGGTCTTCAAATCCTACGGTTAGGGAAATAAAGGAGAGATTATGGTAATTGTCGGTAAGATTTAGACCTATAATGGAGTAAGGACCAGAGTTTGGGTAAACCTGATTCCCAAAGGTAGAGGTCTCATCCGTAAGAAGAGTACGAACATTTGCCTTTAAAGTATTTGTGCTTAAGGAGTCGTTAGCATTGGAAGGACCAGAGGTAAAAGTTACTCCATCCTTTTTAATAAAAGCATGAAATTCAGTCCCAAAATTTATCTGCTTACTGGTTCGAACTACTACAAAAAAGTCAGAACCATTGTTAGAATCCTCGTCTGGTATCTCTTCTCCCGAAAGGGAAGATAGAATAACGAAAGAACCCTCACCATCGGAATCCCATACTGGAGGTTGAATGTTAACCAGAGAATCTATTCCTGGATCAAATAGACCATTATTATTACTATCCCGCCAGAGACTCACCCCACTCAAAGCATCTGTTGAGAGAGGGGCTAAATCCCGTCCAGGTTGAAAATTGACTCCCTCAAGATAAACTTTAACCGAAAGAAGTTTCTGTTCAGAACCTCCATCACTTACGTTTATCCCTATCACAGGATAGAAACTCTCTGTATCTACCCAGAGGTAAGGTTGAGGAACCATGTCTGCATAGGTAGTCACTACCACTGAGCCTCCAGTGAGCACGTGAGTGGTGCATTTCTTATATGTCTCACTCTCGTAGTACCAGTTCCATGGGAAAGGATTAGGGTTAGGAGAGAAAATGGCTGGTTGTTGCCAGAGAGTATGGTCAGCGTTCCACATGGGAGAAAAGGTCACTGTAAAATCATCTCCAGTATTGAAGGTGGGTGAGGTGCGAATACATATAAAGTAATCATACCCCAGATTATCCTTGTTCTCAGAGACAGTATCATCTCCTCCTTTGGGGGTATCAATTTTTCCATTGGGACCTGCAGTGATTATGGTAGCATGAGGTGGACAGGTCATAGGATTACCTTGAGCATCCAGGAGGGGTATTAACTGAATATCATCTCCCTGTGCCTCCGTCTCTACTATTCCATTACCCCCATCTTTAATTACGGGACCATCATCTGTAGGAAGAAGTTCATTTATATTCTCCAATACCAAGGTATAAGGGAAACCAGCAAATCCCTGCCAGGATTTATCAGAGATACGCACCACTCGGTCAGGATTTTCTACACTGGGGTCCCAAGGAGGGTCAAATTCACCTGGATGGTCTGAATCTGGTTCATCCCTCCATAAAGTAACACCGCATAGCCACTCCTCATCTTCCTCATCAGTATTTCCGTCTCCATCATCATCCTCACCATTAACCCCATAATCCAGAGCCGCAATATCGGTCATGGTAAAATCTGTATCCTCACCCACATTGGAGAAGTAAAGCCGGATAGTCCCCCAGTTAGCACCCATATTATTCTGGTCTCTTACATTAAAGGAAAAAATGGGAATGGGATTGCTATTAGCAGGAATTTTCTCTCCTTCGTAGGTAAGGTCTTTCACCTCCACAGGGACATTTGAGTAGATTGTTCCTGTGGAACAGATGGAATTTCTGACATTAGCATGAGGATAATTTTTTATCTTTATATCCCCATCCCTTATAAATACCCGGAAGGCATCCCGATAATCAATATATTTGCTGGTTCTTATTACCACAAAGAAATCATCACCTTTATTCTGGGAAGAGGTATCATCATCAGGTATCTCCTGACCGGAGAGAAATTCTAACCAGACATAGTACCCGCCGTTTTTTACCACAGGGTCATTGGGGGTAGGAACATCATCCAGACCACAGTTCCAGAGATGTACCCTTTTTATAGGGATAAAGATATCTTGGGGGTCAAATACTCCTTGGATTCCTGCAGAAGGATTGTCCCGGTAGACAGCCACTCCGGAAGTTATATCATCAGAGAGAGTTGCTAAGTCCGTAGGGGGATAGAAGTGGGAAGTCCCTTCCGAACTCATGTTCTCAAAGTTAATTCTTACAGCATCAAAGGTAAGGGCAGAATCAATACTCCCGGGAGCGCCATCGCTCATATTTATACCTATAACAGGGATAGGAGAAGAGGAAGGGTCTAAGAAAGGATTACCAAAGAAAAAGTTATAATCCCCTGCCACATAGGGATGAAAAATTGACTCATACCTATTAGTAACGATTATATCGTTTATCCACAATCTTCCATAGATAGGCTTAGTAATCTGGGAAGCATGAGTCTTCCCACCCCCTCCTGCACCATTGGCTATACCTTCCGGTAATTTATCTATCTCTAATCCATGGGGAGCAAGGGTTACCTGGAAATCATCACCAAAGGAGATACCCGGTTCAGACTGGGGAGGTATACCCACTCCATCATCTCCATCTGTTTTTATACATACCCAGAAATCAATATTTGCCCCATCAGTAAGGGGAAGTCTTACCGCGTCCGTATCGTAAACACTTTCCAGATAAACTCTTACTTGCCAAATAGGGGAATTATAACTCCAAGAGAATCCGTAAGAAACAAGAGTATCTTTTGAAGGGTCAAACACTCCATCACCATCATCCCGCCATACCGTGATTCCATCCTGAGTATTATCCGTCCAGTTTTTCTCCAAATCATCAGAAGCAAACTCTTCATCTCCCAGGTCTTCATCAATCAAACCATCCCCATCGTTATCCACTCCATCCGGTAACTCTTCACCTATAAGAGGGAGTAAAGGAGAATAACCTACATCCTCATCAATCTTTCCATCACCATCATCATCCTTACCATCCAGTTTTTCTTCATCTATCTTCCCATCTCCATCATCATCAGCACCTATCATCTGGGTCTGAATACCAGGAGTTGCTCCCTCATAAAGACACACATCACCCAATGAGTACTGTCCATCTCTATTTACATCTATAAATACCTCATCAATCCCGGGGTCATAAACTCCAGGATTTCCTGCAGGGTCATCTGCCCAGCAGTCATTATCCGGATTGACCTTCCTCACACCCCTTATACCGTGGGAAAGAGAGTAAAAATCTCCTTCCTTAAGAGAAGGGGAGGGAGATGAACCTGTATCTAAACATTCTCCATCCTCGTAAACCCCATCTCCATCTTTATCATAGTAATGCTCATCTATTCCTGGTGTAAAAAATCCATCTCCATTATTATCGTAGAAGTAATTATTATGAAAGTAGTCCGTAGAGATGAAATTAAGTTTTACAGCCTTCAATACCCCTTTCCCTGCCAGTTCAATTCCCAACACAGGGTAATAATCACTCTCTGCAGGAACCACTTCCGGAGAAAATACATAGGCAAGTTTCTGGGAAGAATCTGGCTGGGTGTAGGAATATGCAGGGTAATTGGGCGGGTCAAAAGGATAGTCTTCATTTTCCTTAGAATTTCTTACATAATCTGCTACTGGAGTAACATCTCCTGCCCAATCCACACATCTTATCCAAGGAGTATAGGCAGGGGTAAAAGAGGGCACTCCATCAGGATGGGAAACAGAAACTCCTGAAATTCCCACATAAAACTCGTTGTTGTTTTGAATCCTTTCACTGGTTTCTATTACCAGGAAATAATTCTCTGTAGTGTTCTGAATACTCTGAGTGAAACTGAGATTAACAGTTGAACCAGTAACAGGTGCCCAGGCAATCAGAATATCGTAGGAATCAAAATTATTAGTGTCACCCTGCGACTTGTTATTTCGATAAAAGTAAACATTAGAAATATAAGAAGGGTGAGAAATATATACAGTTATGCCTGTAAAAGTAGCAGGAGCATCAGCAGCATCACTTTCACTTATGGTTAACTTCACCATATCTGTCTTTGCACTTACCGGAACTATACCCTGGTCAGAAACAACAGTGGAAGAAGCACTAAGCCCAGTAATATCCGCTCTGGAAGATAGAGGAACAAGGATGAAGATAAAAAAGAAAGTTAAATATTCCCATTTTTTAATGTTCCACTTTGGACCCATTCTTTCCTCCTTATAGAGGTTTTTAGAGATTATAACCGTAAACATCCCTCATTTCAACTTTTTTCTATCTTAGCCTCCAGTTCTAAATAACCTGGAGTTTTTGTCTCCTTTAGGGTGAGTTCCAAAATATAGAGAGAGGGAGAGAGGTTTTCTAAATAGTAAAGGTAAGATACCACTTCTTTTAAAGTAACTTGAGAAATCTTTATCTCCACTCTCTCTATCTCCTCCTCCCCAGGCAGGGGTCTTATGTATTCAATCTTTTTTTCCAGACGATTCCTACGGGCTAACTCTTCCAGCAAGGTGAATAAGGATTTATCCTGAGAATCCACTCTCTTTACTCCCTTACTCCACTTAATATAAGTTGTTGCTAACTTCCGCATCTCCTCTAAGTCTTTAAGATGGGAAACTATAACTCTATCCAGACGCCTTATTTCTTCTCTCTGAGGAAAGAGGAACAAGAAAAGGTAAAGAATAATAAAAATAATTAGAGAACCAGCCTGGATAAACTGTCGCTCCTTTTTACTCAACTTTCTCTATCTTCCCTTCGATCCGGAAGTGGACTTTCTCTTTTTCACTCTTAGCATTAATAATTTTGACACTGGTAAAGAGGGGAAAATTATTCAGATTCTTTACTATCTCATCCACTCCCCGATAAGAACCGGTTTCTCCTTCTATCTCAAAACTCTTAAGATGTAAACCTATGGCTTTAATCTTCAGATGGGGATCGGGAGGTAGTTCCACACTTATACCCCGCAAGACCTCCAGAAAGGATATTCTCTCCTTTCCCAGAGGTAATCTGGCTTCTTCTTCTTTCAACTTACTTTTAAGTTGATAGAGAGGATTAGCCTTCAAAGGAGAATCAGGGAAAAGAGAGAGATATATATCTCTCATTCTCCCGTCAATAGTCTTAAGTTGTGCTTCCTTTGTCTTCCTTTCCCACCCCACTCGATAGGAGAGAAGAGAAAGGAATACTAAGAAAAGAAGAACAGGAAGTTTTACACTCCATCTTCCTTCTCCAGAAGGAGGAAGAAGATTAAGGCTTCTTTTAATTCCTGTAAGTTGCAGGAAGAATAATTTTTCCAAGGGAGGCAAACCCTTTATTCTTTCTCTCTTCTCCAGAATTTTCCCCTCTTCCTTTATACGGTTTATTATATTTTCTCCCACTTCTCCTTCCACGACAAAAGATATCCCCCCTTCCTCTTTTCCTTTCAAGTTTAAAAGTATAAGATTAAGAACCTCCCCGGAAGCAGGAATCTCTGCAAAATAAGCAGGATTCCCTTCTCTTACTTCCTGGAGAAGTAATCTTCCATCTTCTCCATAGAGGAGAAGTATTCTCCCTTTTACCTTTCTACCAGGAAGGAGGGCATGAAGAAGAAGATGAGTAGAGAGGTAAACTCCGGTTATCTCTATGCCTTCCTCTTCCACTCTCTTGAGGAACTCCAGGAGTCTGGGAGGTAAGACTACGCTCCACACCTTCGCT
>Ga0190286_1000310_pt1 | contig 21317 bp, 20 predicted proteins | sample 48691834_MG_FD_183241 | JGI IMG/M metagenome (GOLD analysis project Ga0190286, IMG submission 183241) | Hydrothermal vent microbial mat bacterial communities from Southern Trench, Guaymas Basin, Mexico - 4869-18-3-4_MG | ecosystem: Environmental > Aquatic > Marine > Hydrothermal vents >... | reverse complement strand
CCCCGGAGGCCACTACGTGACATCACCCACTCCCCCTCCCGTCTCCTGGTCCACCGACGGTCTCCCCGGGCGCGCGCCCTTCCTGGGTATGATCGACCTGGGCACTTGCGCCCGGCACGCAGTGGCCCGGCGCGAGTGGTACCCGGTCCAGTGCATGGTCCACCCGGGCAAGATGGTGGTTGAGCTGGCCCGCTGGCTTATCGAGCGCTACTCGCGCCCGGGCCAGCGGGTGCTCGACCCGATGGCCGGCATTGGGACCACGCTGGTCGAGGCCCTGCGGCTGAACCGCTGCGCCGCGGGCGTGGAGCTCGAACGCCGGTGGGCTATGCTGGCACGCGCGGCCCTGGACCAAGCCAAGCGCCGGTTGCCGGCCGCGCTCCGCCCGGGGGCTGTATGGTTCCGCGTAGGTAATGCCAAGCACCTCCGCCGTCTCCTGCCCTGGGACGCCCCTTACCACCTGATCCTGACCAGCCCGCCATTCGGCCCCACCGGCCACCACCCGGGCCGGCACAGCGAGATGCAGCGCCGCATAATCCGCGACCTGCACCTGACGGGCGCGATGGAGGATTACGGCGACCACCCCGACCAGATCGGCAACCACGATCGGCCGTACGGCTCCGTGGCCGGCGTGGCGTCCGGCGAAGACCGCGCCTGCGGGCCCACCGCCCGGTCGTCGTTCCTCTACGAGTGGGCTGCGATCCTGGGCGCCTTTGCCCGTGTCCCCCCGGCCAACGGCCTGGTGCTCGTCCACATTAAGAACTTCGTCCGCCAGGCGCGGGTGGTGCGGCTCGACCTCGACACCGTGACGCTGGCCGAGGCCGGCGGGCTGCACTACGTCGGCTACCACCTGCGCCCGATCCGCCCGGGCTTCTACCAGCACGTCCAGCGCAAGCGCAACCCGGCCTACCCCCTCGTCGAGCACGAGCACGTGCTGGTGTTCCGCCGCCCCGACGCGCCCTGAAGGCCCGGGTGGCGCGGTATGTTCCCCTTAATCTCCGCCCTGGTCCGGCTAGTCTTTGTTGGGGGGCTGGCGCTGGGGCGCTATGGTTCGTTCTGGTGGGCCGTGGCGGCGTGGGCGCTGGTGGAAGCATTACTGTTCCTGGTGCAGACATGGCAACGGGTATGGCTGTGGTCGCTGCTGCTGGTAGCAATGAAGGGACACCCCATGTTGGAGGACAACCGTGGATCGACCCGCCGGGTGATCTGCCTGCGCGCGCGCCGGAGCGACTTCCTGTCGGCCCTGATGGCGGTTCGCCGCGCGGTGCTCGACTATTACGCTACGCATGACGAGGGCATGCTGGAGATCGTCGTCGAAGAGGTCGGGGGCGCATCCCCTCCATCAACGGCGGCCAGGCTCCGCAAGATCATGGAGTAAGGAGAGACCCTGTATGGCCAGCAAGCCAAAGCTGCGCGGCAAAGCAACCAAGCTCGACGTCGATAAGATCCGACCCAACCCATGGAACCCCAACGTACAGGACGCCTTCATGTACGACCGGCAGAAGGCCAGCATCCACGCGTACGGCTTCGCCCAGCCGATCATCGTACGTCTGGCCGACGACGGCGAGTACGAGATCATCGACGGCGAGCACCGCTGGCGCGCGGCCAAGGAGCTCGGCATGAAGCAGATCCCCGCCTGGGACCTGGGCAAGGTGACCGACACCGAAGCCAAGCAGCTCGTCGAGGTGTTCATCCACCTGCGTGGCAACCCGGACCTGGTGGCCGAGGCCAAGCTGATCCGCAGCCTGGTGGACGAAGACGGCCTGTCGGTCGACGTGCTGGCCGAGAGCCTGCCGTTCACGACTGACCAGCTGGGCGACTTGTACAAGTCCCTGGACTTCGACTGGGACCAGTACAAGGTGCCGCCGCCGCCGGACGCGAGCGGCGGCGAAGAAGGCAAGGGCAGCCCCGCGGGCGATACGGCGACCCACCCCCAAGCGGTGGTCCCCTCGACCGGCGGCGAACAGACAGCGCCCGCCGAGGTGGACGACGTGGCCGCCGAAGAGCTGGTGCGCGAGCTGACCACCCTGCCCCCCGACCGCGTGGCGGGCATCATGGCCGCCCTGGCTGAGGCCGGGTGGCTCGTGGTCCGGGGCTTCACGGCCGATGAGGTAGCCGAGGTCCAGGCCGTGCTTCAGACAGCCGGACCAGCGGGCGATACTACCGCCGGCCTGCTGCGGGTGTGTCGCGCGTTCGCCGACAGCGAGGGTAAGTAAAACCGGCCGCATCACCGCTTGCATTGCACCGCGGCCCGCCCTCTTGAAGGGTGGGTGCGTGTGCGTCATGAGTAGAGAAGGGCACGGCGACAGCGATGGCGGCACCGGCGGACGACGTGGAAACCTCGAGGGGTGACGCCCCATCGCTTCAATCCCTTCTCCTGCTCCAGATCCGCCGGGCGGTCGACTCCCGCGGTATCAGCGTATCCAGCCTGGCCCGCGCCGCCGGGGTGCGCCCCCGGGCCCTGCAGTCCTGGCTGGCCGGCCGCGCGGTACCCAAGCTCCCCGCCCTGGAGGCCCTGTTCCGCGCCCTGCGTCTGGTGCCGGTCATGGTGCCCCTCGACGAGCACCACGACGGCGCCGACCTGCGCGACTACCTCGACGAACGCGAGCTCCACGTATACGACGCCCTGCCCGAGCAGCCAATGGACGTGCTCAAGGCCCAGTTGCGCGACCTCCAGCTCCAGCGCCTGCGACTCGAAGAGGACTATACCCTCGGCGCAATTACGGCCAAGGACTACCGCCGCTGGGTGGTGCACTATGCCGACGCCGTGCGCCGCGTCATCGAGGCCATGACCAACGTCGAGGACAGTAACAGCCTGCGGCAGGTACGCGACGTGATCTTGGAGTACGGCAGCCCCGACGGGCCGGCGTATAACGAGGCCATGGTGCGCCGGGTCCGCGCGGCGAAGCGCCGCCCGCCGCCCGCGTTGCCCGCCGTGACGGATATCACCGTCGAGCACGAAGTGCTGCCCGACGACGTGGGCGGCGCGGCGCCGCCGGCAAAGGACAGCGACCCAGGGGAGGAAGCATGACCTCGCCCGCTGACTTGAGGCGCGAAGCTCGACGCCTGGCCAAGGCGGTGGACCAGTGGCACCGCCACGTACGCGAGCGGACATTCCAGCGTTCGCAGCAGGGCCCGGCCCAACGAGCGCCGCGCCTGCGCGTGCGCTTCGGCATCCAGCCCGACACCTTGCAGCAGACCGTGATCGAGGACCGGCACCCGCGCAAGATCTGCGTGTGGGGGCGGCAACGCGGCAAGACCGTGACCGCCTTGCTGTGGATATTCCGTCGCGCCGTGCTTCACCCGGGCACGATCCACTGGTACGTGGCCCCGACGTACAAGCAGGCCAAGCGCATCGCCTGGGACAAGGCCAAGGCCATCCTGCCACGCGGCATGATGTCCCGGCGCCCCAACGAGAGTTCGTTGTGCCTGTACCTCCAGAACGGCAGCAAGATATTCCTGATCGGCGCCGCCGACAGCGACAGCCTGCGCGGCCCGAGCTTGACCAGCGTGGTGCTCGACGAGTACGGAACCATGCGTATGGAGGCCTGGACCCAGGCTATACAGCCCATGCTCGTGGCCACGCGGGGGCACGCCCTGTTCATCGGGACCCCCAACGCCCTCAAGGGTCCCCACCTCGAGGCCCTCTGGCACCGCGCACGCAGTGGCCAGGACCCCCGGTGGGCCTGGTGGCACAGCCCGTCGCGCGAGGCGGTATATATCGCCCTCGAGGAGATCGAAGCGGCCAGGCAGCAGCTACGCCCCTGGGAGTTCGAGCAGGAATACGAGGCGCAGTTCAAGGACATTTCGGGGCGCGTGTGGCCCGAGTTCAAGGACCGGTTCGCCGACGACCCCGACGAGCCCGGCCACCTGCTGCGGGTACCGGCCGGCGCCGACCAGCTCCCTTGCCCCAAGGGTTGGGACGTAGTCTGCGGCGTGGACTTCGGGTTCACGGCGCCGCTGGCGGCGGTCTGGATCGCTGTTGGGCCGAGCCAGCAGGCACAGGTCCTGGCCGAGTACTCGGCACCGCGCCGCCGGACCAGCGAACACGCCGTGCACCTCAGGGCAATCTCGGACCTGTACGGCGGCGTAGATATGGTGCGGTTTGTCGGCGACCCGGCCGACCCGCATTGGGCCGCCGAGTTCGACGCCGAGGGCATACATATCGAGCCCGCCGTCAATGCCGTCAACGCCGGGATCGAGCGTGTCGGCCGCCTGTTGGCGCATGGTTATATGCACGTGGGCGCGTGTTGTACCGGGCTGATCGGTGATATGTTGCACTACATCATGGACCCCACAGCCAAGGTCCCGCGCCCGCGCAAGCTCAACGACCACACATGCGACGCGCTACGCTATGCGTGCATGGCCACCGAGCCGCCGGGCAGCTTCAGCCGCCGGGCGGGGGAGCCCGAAGCGCAGATAGACTACGTCGGCGACGACGGCCGCTTCGACGACCTGGAAGACAACTGGGACGCTACCGGCTGGCCGGCCCAATGGGAGGAGTACTGAACCATGACCATGCGCCCCACAACGACAGACCATCCCACGCCCGACGAGGACGACCCTGCCGGCGAAGGACCGGGGTGGCGCCCGGCGTCCGCCTGCGCCCATGCAGACTCCGATATCCTCCTGGACTGGCTGTTCACGGCGGACCCGCTGCTGGAGGAGCTGCGCGAGGACCTCCACGAGGAGGCCAATACACTGCGCCTGGTCCGGACGACCGAGCGCGAGACGCTGAGCGACCTAGCGCGGGATACCCGCACGTGGGACGCGATGGGGCGCGGGCTGCGCGTATTGCCCCTGTCCCAGACCAACCGTCAGCGCGTGCTCAAGCAGTGCAACCACCTCTACTACCGCGATCCGCTGGCCCGCTGCATTATCAAGACCTACACGTACCTGACGTGCGGGAAGGGCATGCGGGTGCTGTTCCCGGCCGACGTCGACCCGGACGGTACGGCGCGGGCCCGGTGGGATATCATCGCGCAGGCCAACGACTGGGAGCGGCGGTACCGCGACATTATTACGCTGACCTACCTGCTGGGCGAATGGTTCGTGGTCCGGAAGCCGCTGGTCGAGGACCGGTACTGGGACGAACAGGCCGGACGCCCGGACGTGGACGCGTTGCGCGCATACCTGGCCGGCCTGCCTCCCGAGGCCATCACGATCAACAGCCTGAGCCCCCTGGAGGTCAAGGAGGTCGTGGCTGCGCCTACCAACCGCGAGCGCCCGTGGGTGTACAAGCTGGCTTCGGATACCCGGACCGACGTGGACGCCAGCTTGCGCAACGCCCCCCCGGCCTCCGGGCAACCATGGCCCGACGTGTTCTTCGCCAACGACGTTACGCACTTCAGGGTGGACGACCTGTCGTTGACCGATCGCGGGCGGCCCATCTTGGAGCCGGTGCTGCGCCAGATCGCGTATTACCGCATGTTCCAGCTCGACCGCTTGACGATGACGGCCATCCGGACCCGGATCCCCTTGATCCGCAAGATCGGCGGCAGCGGCCCCAAGCGCAAGGCCGGGCGCAAGGCGGCCATGGAGGCGCATAAGCTTCCCCGCCCCGGGACAGTGGCCATCGTCGGCCGGGACGAGGAGTGGGTCTACCCGGGCGGGCCCCCCGACGGCGCCAGCGCGGCGGAGGACGGCCGTACCATCCTGTTGCAGATAGCCACGGGCGTCAACCTGCCGGAGTTCATGGTCACCGCCGACGCCAGCAACGCCAACCTTGCAAGCACACTGGCCCAGTCGTCGCCGATCCTGGCCATGTTCAACGATTACCGCGGGCGCTTCGCCGCCTGCTTCGCCGATATGATCGAGGAGATCGTTGGCGTGCGGCCGCAGATCGAGTTCCCCGAGATCGTACGCGACGAGCTTCTCAAGGTCGTGCAGGCGTTCAGTATCATGTTCCGCGACGGCGTGGTGTCGCGGGGCACATACCGCGCCCGGGTGGGGCTGGACCCGGACGAGGACGAGCGCCTGGCCGACGAGCGCGACGAGGCGCAGCCGCATGACTTCGGCCCCGCCGAAGAGGAGCCGGCCGCCCCGCCGGAGGAAGAGGAGTAGCCCACACCCATGGCCTCGGTCAATCAAGCCCTGGCCGACCTGGTCCTTCAACACCGCCACTACCTCCTGGCGGTGGAAGAGCACGCCTTGGCGCAGATGGGCCGCGTGTTCGACAAGGCCCTGCGCGAGGTCCGGACAGCGATGGCCCGGGCGGGCTTCGACCCGCGCACGTTCACCGGCCGGCGCCTGGTCCGCTTGGAAAAGCAACTAGCCGGCATGGTCGAGCTGAGCGCGCAAGCCGCCGGCGGCGAGCTCAAGGCCACGTTACGCGAGATAATCCAGGCCGAGAACGTAGCCCAGACCGGCATCCTCCTCGATGCCCTGCCTAAGCCGATGGAGGTGCTCATCTCGTTCGAGCGCTTGCCGTTGGCGCAGATCGAGCAGATGATCCAGACCCCGCTGGGGGGCAAGACGCTCAACGACCGGCTGAAGACCATGGTCGCCGGCGCGGCGGATGATGTGCGTTCGGCCCTGGCCACGTCCATTACTCTGGGCGAGGGCATCGATCCCGCAGCGCGCCGGATCCGGCAGTACGTCAAGGGCAAGACCATGTACAATGCCCAGCGGATTGCCAGGACCGAGATACACCGCGCGGCCACGGCCGCGCAGCTACACGTGTACCGCCGCCACAAGAACATCCTGGCCGGGCTGACGTGGTACGCCACGCTCGACCGCCGGACATGCGCCGCCTGCGCCGAGCTGGACCAGATGATGTGGCACTACGACCGCCCGCCGTTGCTGTCTGAGGCTCCAGAACCGCCATTACACCCGATGTGCTTTATAGATCCGCAGGTGCCCGTCCGGGTCCCCGGAGGGGAGAAAGCGATTGGGAAGATCCGCGTAGGGGACCTCGTACTTACGCATAAAGGGCGCTTCCGTAGGGTGACCTCTCTGATACGGCAGCAGAAGTGGAGAGGCCAGGTATACGCTGTTGCGGTGCGTATGCGTCGCGGCGCTGCGGCTGGTCGAGGCCGGATCACTGTTACTAAGGGGCACCCTATCCTCGTGAAGCGCAAGGGAGGCCCAACGGCATGGGTTCCGGTGCAGGATATTCGGGTGGGCGACCGCCTATACATACCAGCGCGTAGCTGTGCTTGGTGTGGAAAGCTCACCAGTGAGTATGCCAAGTATTGCAGTAATTCTTGCCGGTCTACAGCGACTGCAACCAACCAGTGGACGCGCCCGTCACACCGCAAGGCCGTATCTGCGAAGAATAGCGCCAGCATGAAAGCGCAGTACGCAAGCGGGGCAAGAGATGGCCAAGCGATAACTAAGGCAGCGCACGAGGCTACCCGCAAGTTATGGGCAGAAGGGCGTCATCCTTGGCAGCAACCCGGCCACGCAGCTAGAGTAAACCGAGCAATCGCCAAGCGGCATGGTATGTCTGGCTTGGAGCGGCTGCTTGATTGGGCTCTGCGCCGGGTGGGGGTACATGGATACGAGCAGGGCTATCCCATCAAGCGCAACTATAGAGACACAAGGAACCGCATCCGCTATTACTATGCGGATTTTGCATTTCCTGAGCTGCAGCTTGTGATTGAGGCGGACGGTATGCGATGGCGCGGCTGTACCGCCGAGCAGCGCGCCAGGGATGCAAGAAGGGACGCCGAGCTCCGAGCTTTGGGCTGGGATGTCTACCACTTCAAGGAAGCAGATATCCGTAAGGACCCCCTTGGGGTGGCGGAGGCAATAAAAGACCTCACGCGTAATCATGCCGGCGATATTAGCTTCATTGAGGCCGAGGTAGTGCACGTCAAGAACTGGGTAATGCAGCGTAGCTGCACCACGTACAATTTCAGCGTGGCGGATGACGAGAGCTACATTGCAAGTGGGATTGTCGTACATAACTGCCGCTGCACCATGGTCCCCTCGACCAAGAGCTGGAAGCAGCTGGGCTTCGACAAGCAGGACCTGAAAGGCTTTCCCGGCCTCAAGGACTTGGACGGCAAGCTGGCCCGGGTACCGGGTTATGGCGTCTGGTTCAAGCGTCAGCCCAAGGACGTACAGCTGGCCATCCTGGGGCGCAAGCGCTGGCTCGATTGGAAGGCCGGACGGTTCAAGCTGCGCGACATGGTATCCACCATCCCCCGCCGCTTGAAGCCCTTATCTCCCGACCAACTGGCCAAGGTCCGCGGCCTGGGCCGCCGCGCCAAGCCCAAGCGCCGGGTGGTCCAGCCCGGCAACCGGGCCTTCAAGGCAAGCGAGATCCGCGCCCTAATCAATGCCGAGGCCCTGAAGGCGGGGATGAGTCGTAAGCAACTGGCCACGTACTGGCGGGACGTGCGTGCGGGCAGGCGGTTGTCCTTACGTGAGCAACTGGCCAGCATACTGAACGGGACGGAGGAGGACACTGCGGCTGTGGCGAAGAAGGTAGGCAACTTCCAATTGGCGGTGCACCGTCGCCTGCGGGCACTGGTCAAGGAAGCGCAGGTGCTGGGCGGCGCGGATAAGGTACCGGGCGCGGCGGTCCGCCGGACGTTACAGGCCGCGTACAAGGAGCCTGCAACCAAGCGCGCATTACATGCCCTGATCCATGACTACGTAGCAGCAGCGAACGCACAGTATCCCTTCCCGGGGATGACGTTCGATGCAGCACTCGAAGCCTTCAACGAAGGCATGCGGACATTACGCGGGTCCAAGTTCGTGAAGCACGGCGGCGGGGCAATCGTCAAGGGGCATGGCGATGCCACCGTGACGATAGTGGTCGGTGGCTACAAGCCGTCGATTACTGCCCGCTTGCGCCCTGCGCGTGCATTCTCCCTGGACCAGTATACGGGCACGCCGGAATGGTACAATCGGCGGGGCTTGGTCGTGGCGGTGCCGGACGGCGCCGCGTTCGAGTACCGGGAGGGGCACCATAGCGTGTTGCTGGACGTGTCGCGGATAATAGAGCTGGGGAGCACCACTACGGCGGGGGAGGTCGAGGGACTTAAATCCGCCTTCCACGAGCTGGGGCATACCTGGGAGTACAGTGATCCGAGGGTCAACCAAGCAGCCAGGCGGTTCTTCGACCGTCGGGCGCGGGGCGAGGCGACCCGGCGGCTGCGTGACATCAGCCCCTTCAGCTCCTACGACTACAACGAGTACGCCAAGCCCGATCGCTTCTGGCTTGAGTACACGGGCAAGGTGTATGGGGAAGACGAGGTGCCGCGCGAGGTATTCAGCACGGCAACGGAGCACTTGCCCGGCTTGAACATGGCCCGGCCCTTGCAAAAGGGAGTGGCAGGCGATACGTACATAGCGCCCGCGGCGAGGGACGCGGTCGATTGGGCCACCTATGACCCAGAGCACTTCGAGCTGCTGCTGAATGCGGTTGCCGGCTCTATGTAGATGTGCAGGCCCTTTTATTTCTGGAGGGAAGGATATGGCGGCGGCAATTACGGTAGGCGGGATCACGGTACGGTGGCGTGGCGTTGACTCTGCCAATCCCTGGGCCGACGGGGAGATAACGATAGAGCTGCCCGTAGTCCCTGCCTACACGGATACGGAGCTGGTGCGGGAAGTGCGCGGGCTGATTACCGATACCAACGGCTGGTGGGTGGCCCACGGGGGCGCGCCGCCCATCCGGGCGCGCAGTTGGGCGGCGGTGCGGGCGGTATGCTTGCGCTTTGCCCATCAGCATGGCCAGGGAGCCAAGATGACGGGGGACCAGGCGGTGGTGCCCGACCCCGCCCCCATGCCGCGCTACGCACTGGAAGACGGGGTGGTCGAATGATCGTGCAGCTACGCTTGGGGGCGCTGGAGGTGGCCTGGGAGGGGAACGATATGCTGGAGCCCGGGACGTGCGAGGTCTTGCTGGACGAGACCGCGGGTGAGCGGGACGAGCCGTCCCGCGGGGCAAAGGCCCTCCTCGACCACGTGTTGGCGCAGCCGGCCGATACCCCCTGGCGCGACGGGACCGATAGTGCTGAGTGCGCGCGCGGCTCCCTGGCCATGCTGATCCTGCTCTGCGCGCGGTTGCATAGGCTGTTCCGCCTGCCGCTGACCCTGACGCGGGCGACGAGATAACGGCCCGGGCATGACCCCCGGGCCTCGAACCGGGGGCGGCTGGTGCACGCGTGCCGGCGCCCCCGGTTCTTTGGATGCTTAAGTGTGTAGCACTTAAGACGTCCTTTTGAACGGATGTTTTAAGTGCTTAAGTGTGTAGCGTCTAAATAATCTTTACCTTTCCGCCAACCCCTCAACCTATACACAGGGCCGCGTGCTTGCCTAACCTTGGACCCCTGCGCGGGTAATGCCGCCGTACGCGCCGGCTGTCCGGTCGCGGGTCCCTAATACGCATCGGCACTGCACACCAACGGAAGAGAGGGGTGCCCCGTAATGGCGAGCAACATCCACATCTACATGGACCATGCGCCGATACCGCCTGCACCCAAGGCCGAGGGACGCGGCCAGGGCAAGGGCCAAGGCGGCGACCCACAAGGAGACGGTGGCGCCGAGCGCTGCGTCTGCCCCGAGTGCGGCGCCACGGCCGAGCACATCAAGGGGAGCCCCTGCACCGAGCAGGCGTGCCCCAAGTGCGGCGCGGCAATGCGTGGGGAGAACGCGGCGTCTGGCGAGGCCACGTCCTTCACGGCTAAGCCCTGGGACGGCAGCCTGGGCCGGTACACCATCGACCAGGCCCTGCGGGCGGTCCCCCGGGCCATCGCGCAGTGGGCGCGCCAGCAGGCCAAGGCCGCCGACCGCGACGTCATCAAGGGCGACCTCAAGCTCCCCATCCGTGAGCCGGACGGCACGGTCAACGTCAACGCGCTCCGCAACGCCCTGGCCCGGATCAACCAGGTGAAGGGCGTACCCGCCAGCGTGCTGGCCAAGGCCAAGGCCGAGATCCAGCGGCTCCTCGACCAGTATCGGCGCCGGCAAGGCGGAGAGAGCGTCACTGCCAACTACCGGGCAATGCACGGCCTCCTGGCCGAGCGGGCGCTGGTGCCTGTCCATATCGAGGCCCGGTGCGAAGCGATCGATGCGGCCACGTGCGAGCAGTTCAGCATGCCGTCGCCGTACGAGCCGGCAATGTCCGGCCGGCGGGCCAAGGTCGTGATCGCCGCGGCTGGGCGGTCGCTCAACAACAACATCTACAGCGAGAAGGTCCTGGAGGCCGCCGCCCCGAAGTTCGACGGCGCCAAGGTCTTCTACGACCACAAGGACGGTGGGCAGCGCAGCTTCCGCGATCTGGCCGGCGAGATCAAGGTCATCGGCATGGGCGACGCCCGCACTCCCGACGGCGACATCAAGCGCGGCCTGCTTGGCGTGCTCGAAGTGCTGGAGGCCGACGCGTGGCTCCGGAAGGTCATCGCCGAGAAGCCCCACCTGGTCGGGCTGTCGATGTACGTGTGGGCGTACAGCAAGCGCAACGACGACGGCAGCGAGACCATCGAGGCCATCGAGAAGGTGCAGTCCGTAGACCTCGTCGACGACCCCGCGGCCGGCGGTGGGGTAATCTCCGTGCTTGAACAGGCGCAGGCACGGCCCCTACCCAACCATACGCCCCGCCCCGGCGGCGAGACCATAGACACCAACCCCGCGACCAACGAGCAGAAAGAGGAGGAGGACATGGAGAAGATCAAGGAACTCGAAGCCAAGGTCGAGGAACTGAAGCAGGCGCATGCGGAGAGCGAAAAGCGCGCCGGCGCCGCCGAGGGAGAGCTGGCCAAGCTGCGCCGCGAGCGCCTCGTCGAGGAGTACCTGCGCGAGCGTCGCGACGAGATCAAGCCGAGCGTCGAGGAGGCCGTGCGCGAAGCGGCCGCCGCGCTCGACGAGGTGGACCGCGACAAGCTCGCCGCGCTCGAAGCCGAGTGGACGGCCCGGGCCGAGGCGTTCGCCAAGGACTTCGCCCCCGCGGCGGAGCGCGAAGACAAGGCCAAGAAGGCCGAAGACAAGAAGGAAGACGCCCCGGCCCAGCCCGCCGGCCTCCCGCCCAAGCGCCCGACCGACGCCGAGGACGGCGACGAGGCCCTGGCGCAGAAGGCCGTGGAGACCGTACGGCGCATGATCGAGGGCTTCGTGGGCGTGGTGCCCGACGACGACAAGCCGGCGAACTAGCCGTCGGCAAGGACAGTCTATACCGACCTGGATAGAAGGAGGGGACGACAATGGCTCTGGACCGTGACTTCCGCGTACTGGTGCCTGGCCGCCAGGTGCCGTTCTACAACAACTCGGGCGGCGCGCTCGAAGAGGGCGACATGGTGTACGACAACTCGGGCACCATCGCCAAGGTGGCGGACAGCAACACCGTGGGGTGCCTCGGGATCGTAGCGGCCTACGTGGCCAACGGCGAGACCGGCGTGCTCTATATCGACGGCTTGTTCGAGGCGACGGTAGCGGGCACCATCAACTTCGCCCCGCACGCGCCCGTCTACACGGCGAGCTCTTCGACCGTGGACGACGGCAGCGCCAGCGACAAGTGTGTCGGGTACGTCATGGAGACCGACCCGCCCAGCGGAGCCAGCACGATCAAGTTCTGGCTGTATTCGACCCTGCACCTGCAGACCACGCACGCCTAGTACCTGGGCGGCTGAGGCAACAAGAGGAAAGGAGCACGACGACATGCTTATCGGGAAGCCTACTCTCGAAACCTTCGACTCGTTCCAGGCCGCCTTGGCGAACGACCGTCCCCGCAGGCGCCGCCCGGTGGAGGTGGACCCGGCGCAGTTCGCCCGCGTGATCAAGGCCATAGAAATGGGGGCTCGGTTCCCGCTCCGCACCCTGCGCGAGGCCATCGGCACCAGTGCCTGGGACAGTATCATGCTCGATGCCATGCACAAGCGCATGATCAAGGGCTGGGACGCCGCGGCGCAGGCCCTGCACTGGCGCAAGGTAGCGAGTACGATCCGGAACGTCTCGGACTTTCGCACCGTCAACGTGATCCAGACCGGTGACTTCACCACTCTGGACGAGGTGCCGGAGGGCGGCGACTACCAGGAGACCGAGTTCACCGACGACCGTGCGACCTACACCGTCAAGAAGTACGGCAACATCTTCGCCGTGACCTACGAGTCCATGTCGAACGACGACTTGGGCGTGTTCGGCAGGGTGATGCAGCGCTTCGGCGGGGCCGCGGCCCGGACGGTGGAGAAGTACCTGTTCACCACGCTGATCGACGGTAATGCCGCCATCTACGACGGCAACAACCTCTTCGACAGCTCGAACCACGCCAACGACCTCGGCGCGTCGAAGCCGTTGAACCACGACAACCTCGAGGCGGCCATCGAGCTCATGCTCGCGCAGACCGACCTCGACGGCAACCCGCTCGACCTGGCCCCGCGGTACCTCGTCGTGCACCCGGCGCAGAAGTATGACGCCATGCGGCTCATCAAGTCGGAGCTTCTACCCGGTGGCGCGAACAACGACATCAACGTCCACCAGGGCGAGCTGGATCTGTGTGTGACGAGCCGGATCACCTCGACCCGCTGGTACCTCGTGGCTGACCCGTCGCTCATCGAGACCTTGGAGATCGGCTTCCTCGGCGGGCGGCAGGAACCTGAGCTCTTCGAGGAGTCGGAGCTGTCCGACGCGGCCTTCGACCGTGACGTGAAGCGCTACAAGGCGCGCCACATCTTCGGCATGGTCATCCCGGATTACCGGGGCTGGGTCCGCGCCAACGTCTAGGCCCTGACGACCTGTACGTTCAATTCCGGCCGGGTGCGGGGCTACGGTGGTCGGTTAGCCTCGCGGCGCCGACAGCGGCCCACCGTAAGCCCCGTCCCGGTCGGTTCTTTCCGAGGGAGGCGTAAAAGACGTGGGATATGCAACTACGGCCCGGATGGCGAGCACGGGCAGCGTCAAGGGGACGAAGGGCACGGTGTGGGCCGTGCACGTGGAACCGTCCGGCACGGCCGGTACCATCGTAATCAAGGACGGCGGGGCCTCAGGGACCACGATGCTGAGCCTGGCCACGCCGGCCAGCGCCACCAGCCGCTACTCACTGGCGTTCTCGCGGGGCCTGGCATGCGATACCTCGATCTACGTCGAGGTCAGCAACGCCGTGGCGGTGGTCCATTACTCCTAGCGGCGGGGAAGGGAGCTCTGGTAGCGCGTGGCTATCGACTACTCGCAGAACCGCGGTCGGGTGCGCATGCTCATCGGCGACACGAACGAGTCGAGCTTCATCATGACCGACGACGAGGTTGATGCGGCCCTGTCACTCAACGGCGACGACGTGTACGCCGCCGCGGCCGACTGTTGCCGCGCAATCGCGGCTTCGGCCGCCAAGTCGGCGATTGCATACAGCCTGCTCGGCAGCGAGATGCGGGTGGACAAGAAGAGTGTGCCCCGGTACTACCTGGAGCTCGCCGACAAGTACGACGCCAAGGCCGGCAGCACCGACACCGAGGACTACATGGTCGAGTGGCCCCTGCTCGTGGAGAAGGTGACGGGCTACGACGACAGCGACTACGCCAGCGACGACGACGCCAACTATTTCCAGACCCACTACGAGGACGGTGACGCGTAGCCATGCCGCCTAACTTGCCGGCCCCTACCTACCTGACCGACGACGAGCGCGACGAGATCCGGGCCGACTTGGCGGCCCTGGTCGACGAAGCGAACGCCGGCAGCGTGTCGGTGACGTACAGGCGGCGCTCCGTGTCCGGCAGCGCCACGTACGACCCCACTGATGGATCGATTACGGACCCGTACACCAGCACTACGACCACCGCCATAGTGGGCGCCGTGCGAGAGGAGGACGCCAAGCTGGCCGGGGTAGAGCTTGAGGCCACCGACCGCAAGTTCCTCCTCGACCGTTCGGACCTGGGGGCCGACCCGGTTGCCGGCGATGTGATCGTCTATGACGGCACAGCGTTCGAGGTGATATGGGTGCGGCACCAGGCGCACACGCGGCTGGTGATCGTGTACGCCCGCGTGCTGGGCGGCGAGACGTAAGGGAGCGCGGGGCACATGGCTTACAACCCACGACGCGGCGTGACCGGCCAGCCGGCAATGAGCATCGAGCTCGTCACCACGGAGTTCAATGCGTTCATCAAGCGGTTCCTGGCGCAACTGAACGGCCCCAAGGCAGCCGTGGCGCTGGCCAAGATCGGCCTGGACCTGCTCCAGCAGATAATCGCCAAGAACCCAGTGGATACCGGCCGCAGCCGTGCAGGGTGGTACTTCGCACAGACCGGCCTGCTGGGCCTCCTGGGGCAAGGGCCTCGACGCACGCCGGCCAGCGCCGCCGAACGGCAGGGGTACGCGCAGGGCAAGCTGGTAACGCAGCTGCGCGGCATGCGGAAGTGGATCGAGATAACCAACGCCGTGGCCTACATCCTCCCGCTGGAGTACGGCTGGTCGGCGCAGGCGCCATACGGCATGGTCCGTATTTCTATGCAAATGCTGACTCGCTCCGTTCCCAAGCACATACTCGGCGAGCTGGCGGCTATGTGGCAGCGCGACGGCGTGGCCCGGTGGACGGCCTGGCGAGCGACGGGCGACGGTCCCCTGGCAGGCCCGGCCCGTGGCCGGCGGGGGAAGAAGTAGGTATGACGCATGAGCATTAAGCCGGCCCAGCGGCTCCAGAACGTAGTAGCCAGCCTGGAGAAGTACATCCAGGACACGCTGGTCACGACAGACGGCGTGGCGGTGGCGTGGCCCGGGGTGCCGTTCGACAGTCGCGACCTGGCGTCCTGGGTGGAGCTCTACTACTTGGGCAAGGGCGACACGGCCCGGTTCGGGCGCGTGAACGGCGACGACGCCGGGGCTGACGTGCGCCTGCAGGTACAGTTCGCCTGCTTCTCTCGCCGGCGGACTGCTGCCGGCGTGCCCACTAACCGGGCAGCCCATCTTATACTGCGTGACAAGGTGCTGGGGCGCTTCCCGCTCGGCGGCGAGATCACGCTAACCGACTACGAGGGGGGGACGGGGCCTGCCGACGTGATCTGCGTTACCGAGGTCAACGACACGCCCCTGGCACCTGCTACAGGGGCGCGCAGCGTGGTCGCAGGCATGGACGGCAGCGGCCAGGGACTGAGCGCCTGGATGGTGACCGTGGTCCTACGCTACATTGAGCCGCACGGCTCGACGGCATAAGGAAGGGCAAGACAGCGATGAGCACCTACACGATGATCGACGGCCAGGTGCGGATCTACGACAGCACCGACGACCTACGCTCCCTGGTCGGCGGCAACGTGGAGATCTACGATGCCTCTGGCCCGTCCTACACCGACGTTACGTCGGCGGCACGTAGCGCAAGCGGCAGCCTGACCGGGGACTTCTGCACCGACTCGGGCGACTACCTGTACGTGGGCCACACCGCACCCTTCGCCCGCGTAACGTTCGACCTCGACACCGCAGCGGTGGGGGCCGGCGCGCTGACGGTCGAGTACTACGACGGCTCGGCCTGGTCGGCCATTAGCGGGGTCACTGACGGCACGGCCTCGGGCGGCAACACGTTCGCGCGGGACGGCGTAGTATCATTCAAGCCCCCGGCCGACTGGGACAAGCAGGGCACGGCCAGCCTGGACAGCGACAAGTACTACGTGCGGCTGTCCACGGCGAACGTGCCGAGCACCCCGCCCGACGCCGAGCAGGCGTACCCCGTGGACGGGCAGTACTTCGCCCTGATCTTCGACGAGGGCAACTTGTCGGCCCCCGAGGGCCGTGCGCGGCCGGAAGAGACTCCTATACTGCACCGTGGCCGGGCAGCCAAGGGCGTGCATTATATCGGGGGGCCAGACGCCCCGATCCTCGAGCCGGTCGAGTTGACGTTCGGTGTGCGCGTGGATACGGTCTACAACCGTAATGCGCTACTTGCCGCCCTGACCTGCGGCAATCCCAACTACGACACCAACTGGGACGCGGCCGGGACTTCGACCAAGGGTGATACGTCCCTGGTGGACGGCGACGGCAATTCGTTCACACAGCCCGGCTTCGCCGACTCGGAGAAGAAGACCGTGTGCGTGGAGATCCTGTGGGCCAAGGACGGAGTCCAGTACGGACGCGCATACCACGAGGTGTACTTCCCTCCCGACCAGCAGAGCCTGGCCGAGAGCGAAGAGGGCGTGATCGTGTCCTGCACCGGCCTGGTGTACGGCAAGATAGAAGAGGTCTTCTGGTTCGCATACCAGTACTAGACGAGAGGAGCACCTACTATGGCGACCTACACCAGTATCCAGGGCCAGATCCGGCTGTACGACGATTCGGCCACGCCCTATTACGTGGCACTGACGTTCGACGAGGGCAACTTGTCGGCCCCCGAGGGCCGTGCGCGGCCGGAAGAGACTCCTATACTGCACCGTGGCCGGGCAGCCAAGGGCGTGCACTACATCAGCGGACCGGACGCGCCGATCCTCGAACCCCTGGAGCTGACGTTCGGCCTGCGGGTGCAGAACGTCCTGGCCACGGCGCAGAAGTTCCGCGCGGCCATGTGCAACCCCGACCTGGCGGCTACCTGGGAAGTGGACGGCGACACTTGGGTGTCGACCAAGGGCGGCTTCTCGCTAACCGACGGCGACGGCAACTCGTTCACCGACCCGGAGTTCGCCGACAGCAAGAAGGTCTGCGTCAATGTCGAGATCCTGTGGACGCTCAACAGCGTGGCCTATGGCTTCAAGTACGGCGCCGTGTACTTCCCTCCCGACCAGCAGAGCCTGGCCGAGAGCGAAGAGGGCGTGATCATCAGCGCCACCGGGTTGATCTACGGCACCATCACCGAGATCACGAGCTTCACGTCCGGGACCGAGAGCTAAGGGCTGTACCCCCCTTGGCCGCAGGAAGGAGCGACCACACATGCGCAACGTATCGTCCAAGCTGGTGACCTGGAACACCGTAATGAGTATCCGCCCCGGGACCAGCCATGCGAACCGCGGGCGGGCCTTCATCAAGCGTGTGGACCTCGACGCCGACGGCAACGAGGACGTAAGCATCGATGTGGTGCCGATCACCACCGAGCGCCTGGAAGACGTGATCCGCACCTTGACGGCCGAGCGTGCCCCACGCCCGCCGGTCGTCACACGGTTCGTCAAGCCCGACAGCGAGGAGGGCCAGGCGATGGGCCTGGTCAAGCCCACGATCTGCGACATCCCCGATTACTCCGACGAGGAGTACCTGGCCGCGCTGGAGAAGTACAACCAGCTCCAGGCATGGTCTGTGGCCGCTGAGGCGCTGGACGTGCCCCTGTACTATGCACCGGGTGAGGGGAAGGAATCGGTAGAGGCGAAGACGACCGAAGAGAAGATCCGGGCCCTGCAGCAAGCGGGTTGGGGCAGCGCCCAGATCCGCGAGGTTGCAGAGGCCGTGGCGCGAATAAGCAACTTCACCGAGGAGGAACGCCGGAGTTTTTTCGGCGCCGCCTAGGCGTCCGGCGATCAACCGACCCGGGTGGCCAGGTCACGTACGCGGCCGACTGCATGCAGGCCACCCGGGCGGAGATGGAGATGCGCGCGGCGCGCGACTGGGGCTTGCCGCCGTCGGTGTATCGCGCGCTGTCGCTGGACGACCGGGCGGAGATGGAAGAGTACCTGTTCCTGCTCGACCTGAAGGGAGCGGACAAGCAGCGCCGGATTCGGATCGAGCAGGAGAAGGCGCAGGCGGCGCAGAAGCGCCGCGTGGAGTTGCGGAAACGTGCTCCCCACCTGGCCGCTAGGGGAGCCCGACGGAGGCGGTAGTGCCTCGAACGTACGGGAAGGCGGGCAGACGCGGTGCCCCCACAGCTGACGGCCAGGATAGGCGCCGATTACGGCCCGTTCACCCGTGCCATGCGTACGATACGCGGGCAGGTGAACCAGCTGGCGGGTGACATCCGCTCCATCGGGACCAAGCTGGCCATCGGCTTCGCCGCGGTGTCCACGCCACTGGTCCTCGCTGCGCGGCATGGCGCCCAGTTCCAGTACGAGATGGCGCGCCTGGACGCAATCGTCACCCCGACCTCGGCTGACCTGGCGCGCTTGGGGCGCGTGGCGCGCCGTACAGCGGTGGATATGGGCCGCGGCGCAACCGAGGTAGCCCAGGGCATGATTTACCTTGGGCAGGCGGGCTTCAACACCAAGGAAGTCATCGGCGCGCTGCCGGGCGTGCTCGACCTGGCTGTGGTGGGCAGCATGTCGCTTGCCGATGCCGCCAACACCGTGGCCATTGCCGTTCGGGCCTTCGGCCTGCAGGCGTCGCAGGCGTCGATGGTGGCCAGCCAGTTCGCGTACGTGCAGTCCAAGTCCAACACCAACGTCCGCGAGATGGCCGACGCCATGCGGTTCATCGCACCGCTGGCCAAGACGATGAACATCGAGATGTCGCAGGTATCGGCGGCAATCGGCTTGATGGCGGATCGCGGCGTGAAGGCCTCCATGGCCGGTACTACCCTGCGTGGAGCCCTGCTTCGGCTAATGAACCCCAGCGAGCAGACCTTGAAGGTCATGCGCATGCTGGGGATTAGCATCCGCAATGCCGACGGCTCGACCAAGGACCTCGTCAGTATCCTGGGGGAGCTGCAAAAGGCGCACCTCACAGCCGCAGAAGCAGGCCAGATATTCGGCCGGCGCGCGGTGTCGGGCATGATGGGGCTGCTCAACGCGCAGAAGGAGGTCAACGGCGTCACGTTGCAGGGCGCCGACCTGCTCGCGCACTATAACAAGCAGATACAGGCGCACGCCGATTACGCCGCCGAGGCGGCGGCCAAGATTCGGGACACCCTGTCGGTCGCCTGGGGTAAGGTCACCTCGGCGATAGGCGAGGCCGCCCTGGCGCTGGCCGGGAAGTTCCAGGCGCCTCTGCAGCGGTTTCTTGAAGGCCCCGTGCGGGACCTGATCCTGCGGACCGCCAACTGGATCGCCAAGAACAAGCAGTTGGAGGCGGGGTTCGGTAGCTTCTTCCAGACATTGACGGCGATGGCTTCGGAGCTGAAGGCCATCGGCGCGGCGGTAGGCGGGCTGTTCAAGGTAATCATCCAGGACGTGTTCAGCATTGATGTCGGGGCGACGAAGATGCTGCACGGCTTCCGCGAAGTGCTCGAAGAGCTGGGGCCGAAGCTCCCCGGCATATGGGACCAGGCGGTAACATCGGTACGTGGCTTCCTCGATGCGGCCGTCAAGGGGTGGACCGAGATTGGCCACCTGATCGGCGTCGTCGAGGAGAACCGGTCGACGCTGGCCGCGATCTGGGACGCGAGCATCGCAGTTCTGGGGGGCGTGGCCAAGACGGTGAACGCCTTGCGTTCGGCCATCGCGGCGATTAGCGGCGGGCTCGGCGAGGCATGGTCCGTACTCGCTGAGGGCGGCGAGCCCTTGTCCGCTATCGGCCAGAACCTGAAACACATGCGCGAGACGTTCAAGTCTGTGTGGAACGACATCAACCGCGCGAAGGAGTGGGGCCAGGGCTGGATTAAGGCGTTCAACGACGTACAGAACGTCATCGTCGGTGGGCTGATACAGGCCCTGCTCCACGTGCAGAAGTTGATGGAGAACATCAAGAGCATGGGGCGGGAGTTCGGCCAGAACGTACGTGAAGCCCTGGGCATGTTGGGCGGCGGGGTGACGACCGGGATGGGCATTGCCGGCCAGCAACTGGGCGGCTTGGCCCGTGCCGGCCTGAAGCAGGGCAAAGAGTACGCTGAGACGTTGGCTGCCGGATTGGGCAAGGGCAAGGCGCTTATCGTCGACAAGCTCAAGGACATTGGCGGCCTACTCATCGGCCACTCACCGCCGCCATACGGCCCGCTCCGGCTTCTGGACGTGGGCGGCATCAAGGCTGCGGAGGCGTGGGGCCACGGGTTCCTGGACGCACTTGATCGCGCAACGCCCGAAGCGCGCATTGCCGCCGACCGGATCCGCAAGGTCCTATACGGGGACTTCGGGTCCGAGGAAGAGCGCGCCGTACACCAGCGGGTGGCCGAGAACCTGGAGCTGACCCGGGAACAGTGGCAGGCGCTGTTCGAGGACATGGCCCTGCACACCACGGACTTCCAGGTGGCCTTCCAAGCGTCCATGATGGAGATGACCCTGGGTTTCCAAACCGAGGCGTCCCTGTGGGCCGAGACCATGCAAGGCTTCTTCGGCGCCTTCGAGCAAGGACTGAACCAGACCGTGCAATCGGTTATCTTCGGGGGGCAGTCCATCAGCAAGGTCTGGCGCGACGTGGCGAAGCAGATGCTGCAGAGCATAATAGCCACGTTCATCAAGATCCAGATGCAGAACCTGATCTCCAGCCTGTTCGGCGTGCAGGTGGCGCAGACGACCGGGCGCGCCACCATAGCCATCGAGTCCGAGAAAGCGTGGGCGGGCGGGGCCGCGTTCGGCGCTCGGATCGGCGGGCCGGCAATGGCCGCCGCCATG
>Ga0190286_1000309_pt1 | contig 21416 bp, 16 predicted proteins | sample 48691834_MG_FD_183241 | JGI IMG/M metagenome (GOLD analysis project Ga0190286, IMG submission 183241) | Hydrothermal vent microbial mat bacterial communities from Southern Trench, Guaymas Basin, Mexico - 4869-18-3-4_MG | ecosystem: Environmental > Aquatic > Marine > Hydrothermal vents >... | reverse complement strand
AAAGAAATTTGGTTTTAGCGGTTGCCCTCTTTAATTTTTAGCCTTTAAGGGCTCTGTGTGTGATTAGGGGACCGCTACCAAATAGTTAATGTGTGCATAGCGGCACGGATAGATGAATGGTCCAAAAAATTTTTTGATTTTGATATAAAAAAGGTTGTACAACTTTTTCATAGATATAAATTTTTCTGTTTTTAGCAAAGCAAAGAAGAATTAAAAATTCTAATAACAAACGCTACAAACTCAATTAACCTAATCAACGCAAATGGACTTGCAACTTGTCAACTTGCAACTGCCTTTTGATATAGTGATGAATAATGATGGTAAATGGGTAAATGGGTAGATGAGTAAGTGGATGGGTAGCGCTACACGCTATCCACTAGAATTGATTAGGAACTAAGAGCCACGCGTTTTAAACTCTTGATAAACTACAAAAGTTGATATACAATGTATATCAAAATAGATGTAGGAGATAGATATGCTAAAGGTGAAGGTTCAGAAGTGGGGAAATAGTTTAGGAATCAGGATACCAAAGAGTATAGTTGGAATGATAGGGATTAGGGCAGGTTCAGAGGTGGAAATAGGGATTAAAGAGAATGTAGTTTTTTTCAAGCCTGTTAAAAGATATTCTCTTAATGATTTGATCTTAAAGATTTCTGAAGAAAATTTACATAAAGAGATAGATTTTGGCTCTCCAGTAGGAAATGAGGCATGGTGAGTAAGCGATATATCCCAGATAGAGGTGAAATTGTATGGTTAAATTTCAATCCACAAGCTGGACATGAACAAGCAGGAAAAAGGCCTGCGGTGGTCATCTCTCCAAAGATATATAATGAAAAAACAAATTTAGCTATTTTTTGTCCCATAACTTCTAAAATCAAAGGTTATCCTTTTGAGGTTAAACTGCCAGAAGCATGCAGGATTAAAGGAGTAATTTTGGCAGATCAGGTAAAAAATCTTGATTGGAACGTAAGAAAAGCTGAATTTATTTGCAGAATTCCTGATAAAACCTTAGAAGAATTAATAGCAAAGCTTTTATTGCTGATTGCAAGTAATACTGATTAGTTAACTAAGCACTACTTTTAACGCTCTAACGGAGTGAAACTGCTCTGCTTCAGTTGAAATTGGACAAACGGGGTATCTGTGTTAAAGTGGAAAAAGAAGCACGTCGTTAGAAGTAAGGGTAAAAATAGCTTCTAAAATTTTTATAGAAGTATATTTCAATGCTCTTAGTAACAAAAAGTGTTTTACTTTAATACAAGCAGATCATTGACCAAATTAGCTAAATGAATAACAGCGAAGCTTTGTGTTAAGCAATAAATTACAAGTAAGCCACAATGGCTATAAATAACACTATAGGCAAATGACAATAAACTCTACAAACCCTATAAACACTATAAACCCAATCAACGCAAATGGACTTGCTGACTTGTCAACTTGCAACTCACTTTAATCAACTGTTACCCTGTATGAAAAATCCTACATAATTAACAATTTGCTGTTTATAACTTGTTAACTTGCCAACTTACAACTTTTTAACTTGTTCTTACAACTTGCAACTTGCCAACTTGTAACTTGTAACTGAAACGTGTTAACGTTCTAACATTCAAACGTGTAAACGTGCAAACGTTCTAATTATGAAAAAACTTTTAGTCATAGCCTATCACTTTCCACCTTGTGCCCTTTCAGGCACTTATCGTACCCTTGCTTGGGTGCGTTTATTAAGTCAACGAGGCTGGGATATCATAGTGCTTACAGTTAAAAATCCAGAGTCACCTTTAGATTATGAATTATTAAAAAAAATACCTAATTCTGTAAAAATCTTGCAAGCACCTTATATTAACCCCTTAGAAATCCTTGGAAAATTTAAAAAGAAGCACAAAAAATCTAACCCCTCACCCCTCACTCCTCACTCCTCACGTTTCACCTCTCACCTCTCACGCCTCAAGGATTGGCTAACCTGGTGGTTACATATACCTGATAATCACATCTGTTGGTTTCCTTTTGCTTTATTAGAAGCTATTAAAGCTATAAAAAAATATAAAATTTCCATAATTTATTCTACCAGTCCTTATATGACAGCTCATCTTATTGCTGGTTTGGCTAAAAAGATTACTAAACTACCTTGGGTAGCTGATTTTCGTGATCCTTGGCGAGCAAATCCATTTAGACATATTCCTTATCAAACCCTAGACCATTGGGATAGCATCCTTGAGGCATGGGTGGTCAGACAGGCTGACCATATCATTTGTGTAACAGAATATATGAAAAAGGATTTTATTAATCGTTATCCTTTTATCAAGAATAAAATTTCCTATATCCCAAATGGATACGACCCTGAGGAGTATGAAAATTTGAAGCCAATAAGAGAATTTGATGAAGACTGCTTTGTCATAACCCATACAGGTACATTCTATGGGCCACGTTCTCCTATTCCTGTGTTTAAAGCATTAAATTTACTTAAAAAACAACTTCCTGACTTATCTAAAAAACTTAGGTTACAATTAATTGGCAATCCTACTTATAATGGAGAATCTTTAGAAAAAATCGTGGCTAAATTTAACATTGCAGAAATGGTAAAAGTTATTTCTACAGTACCTAAATATAAAGCTTTATGTTATCTTAAAGGTTCTGATGTACTTTTATTAGTAGGCTTTAAAGGTAAAGGGGCGGAGATGCAAGTTCCCGCAAAGTTATATGAATATTTTGCAATCAAAAAGCCTATTTTTGTTCTTGCACCTTTAAAAAGTGCTATTGCTGATATTTTTTATACTGCTGGTGCTCCTGGAGAAATTTGCGAACCTAATGATATTTCGCAAGTTTCAATTAAATTAAAAAAAATGATAGAACAAAAAAACAAATTTTTTTTCAAAGTAGAAGGATTTAATAGACATAACTTAGTAATAAAACTAGTAAAAATTTTACGAAACTTAATTTTTTAATATGTTTTGTGAAATAAAAAAATTTCTAAAACATTCTTTTATCTATGGTATTGGTGCTCTGCTTAGCAAAATTATAGGCTTTTTAATGATACCTATCTATACACGCTATTTGACCACTACTGACTATGGGATATTGGAGCTATTAGATTTAACCTCTTCCATAGTGAGTATCTTCATCAGTATGCGAATCGGTGCTGCCGTAATCAGATTCTATTATGATTTTGACAATGAGCAGAAGAGAAAACAAGTAATTGGTACTGCGTATATCTCAATATTTTTTAGTGCTATTTTGCTTATAGTTATTTCTCAATTAATTTCTGATAAAATATCATATTTAGTATTTGATACTCAGATTTATGAAAAATACTTTAAAATTATTTTCATAACTACAGCTTTAACTTTAATTTCTAGCATTCCAGATGCCTATCTAATAGCTAGGAAACAATCGCTTTTTTACACATTTATGTCTTTAATCTCTTTGGTCTCAAATCTTAGCTTTAATATATACTTCATTGTCTTTTTAAAATTAGGGGTCTTGGGTGTTTTATATAGCTCTCTTATTACAAGATTATGGTATTGTCCCCTTTTAAGTATTTACTGTATTTATAAAAATAAGTTATTTTTTTCATTTCCTATATTTAAGTCAATGCTTAAATTCAGTCTACCTTTTATTCCTGCTAATGTAGGAACATTTATTTTAAATTATGCAGATAGATTTATTCTACAGAAACTCAGTATTATGGCTGAAGTTGGAATTTATGCCTTAGGTTACAAATTTGGCTATATGTTGCCTGTTTTAGTTATGGGGCCAATCAATATGATTTGGGGTCCTCAAATGTTTGAACTAGCCAGTAAATCAGAGAAAAAGACGATAGAAAGAATGTTTACCTATATCATGCTAATTCTTATTTTCTGTGGTCTAGGCCTTATTCTCTTTACCAAAGATGCCATAAGGATAATGGCTACCCCACCATTTTATCCAGCTTATAAAGTTGTCTCCTTCGTAGTATTAGGTTATATTTTTAGAGGAATGGCCTCCTTTTTTTGGGATGGCATAATGGTTTCAAAAAAGACCATTTACATTGGAATAAGTGTTTTTGTATCAGCTTTGAGCAATATCTTACTGAATATTTTGCTTATTCCACAATTTAAAGGCATGGGCGCTGCCTATGCCACTGCTATCTCTTTTTTCATTATGTTCTGCCTTGTCTATTTCTTTTGCCAAAAAGTCTATCCTATAAGTTGTGAATGGAATAGAATCTCAAAAATAACCATTGTAAGTCTATTTATTTTCTTTTTAGCCCATTTAGTTAGTTCTCAAAATCTTATAATTTCTTTATTGATCAAAATAATTTTCCTAGTCAGCTTCCCTGTTCTCCTATATTTTCTTGGGTTCTATGTTCCAGAAGAGATAAATAAAATAAGGTATTTGATATTCTTATTATTTAATAAACTAAGACGGATGATAAATACAGATATAGGTATTTTTTAATGACATATTTACGAACTTTATTTCCTCCAATTTATCCCTTAACTGTTTATTGGAATTCAAACACAATTTCACTATTTTTTAATCTACTTTTAAGAGGAGAAATAGGAAAGGGGCATGCTTTGCAAGAACTTAGAGAAAAACTAATAAATTATTTAAAAGTTTATGATTTTTTTCCCACCAATAGAGGGAAAACGGCCATAAAATTAGCCTTAAAGGCATTTAGACAGATTAGCACTGCCCAAAAAGATGAAGTACTTTTACCAATATATATTTGCTCATCTGTTGTAAAAGCTATAACCGATGTTGGACTTAAGCCTAAGTTTGTTAATATTAAAAAAGATTTAAATATCTGTGTGGATGATTTAAAAAAAAGTTTGAGTTCTAGGATACTTTCTGTAATTGTTCCTCATATATATGGATACCCAGCTCCCATTAAAGAGGTTATCAAGATTATAAAAAATTATGATAAATCCATTTTTGTAATAGATGATGCTGCATCTGCTTTTGGTATTAAATATAAGAATAATTTTTTAGGCACCTTTGGCGATGTGGGTATAATAAGTTTTGGTCAAGCAAAGATGCTTACTGCCTCTGGCGGAGGTGGTCTTATAGTAAATAGCCCTTATTTAAAAAAGCCCTTATATGAAATTTATAAAAATTATAAAAATTACAAAAATTGGGAAAAAACTAAAGAATTTTTAAATTCTTGGTGGTTATATAAGTTAAGGAGATATTCAGATGTTATTGATTACTTCTTTAAACGAATTACTAAACATCATTTTTATTTTTCAAAGAATTCTCTAGATGAGTCAAAAAAGCTGTCTAATTTGGACGCAGCTATTGTTATACAGGAGTTTCCCAAAATGAATATTGTCCATAAAAAGCGAAGTCAAATTATTCATTTTTATATTAAAGAATTAAAAGAATTAGAAAATTTTGGTTTTATTTCTATTCCGCAAAAAGATGCACATCTATATCATGTATCCCGCTTCTATATTTTAACCCATGGTCTGATGGTCTCTAGAAATCTAGAAGGGAGAATATTAGAACATAATCCCTTAGCAAAATATTTACTCTACAAAGGTATTAAAACTCAATATGGCTACTGTTTACCTTATAAAAATTTTCAGGCACTAGAAATTTATAAAAAAAATAGCTGGATAGAAAGTTTATTAATGCTTCCTATAAATCACACAAAACCTATTCAAAAATATAAATTTGTAGTAAGTGCTATAAAGAGTTTTTACAATGCAAAGTAAGGCAATCGCAGTTATTATAGTTCTTTCCGCTGGCAGCTTGGCTGTAGTTCGTGCTTTGGGCACTCAAAGAATCCCGCTCATTATAATAGAAAAAAAAGAAAATCAAAATCGATGTGATTTGAAGACAAAATACGGCAAAAAAATTTTTGTAGATAATATAATTGGACAAAATTTAATTAATGCACTAACTAAGTTAGCATTAGCAAATAATAATCAGAAAATGATTTTATTCCCAGTAATGGATGCACTTGTTTCTTATCTTTCACAGCACCGCAATGAATTACCTTCGAATGTTACTCTGCCTTTCCCATCCTATAATATTATTAAGCTTCTTATGGATAAATCTTTATTTAAAGAATTTGCTGAGCAACATAGATTCCCTATCCCAAAAACCTTAGTTGTTAAAAATTATGAGGAGGTTGAAAAAGCCATTGAATGTTTACAATTTCCAGTTATCCTTAAGACAAAGGTCAAAGTGTATATAAAAGGAATTGCTAAGGCACATATTTTAAAAAATAAAAATGAACTTATTTCTTTATATAAGAAAATTTCCCCCTTTTGCAAAACATACATATTGCAAGAATTCATTCCTGGTGGGGATGACCAAGTATATTTTTGCATGCAATATATTAGTCAGGAAGGCAAGCTTCTAGCCTCCTTTACAGGTAGAAAGATTAGACAATGGAGGCCGCTCTGTGGAGGCACTGCTTCTTGTGAACCAGTCTATGCCCCTGAGTTACATGAATTAACTTACGAGATTTTTAAAAAAGCAAATTTTTGGGGAATAGGTTCTATAGAATACAAAAAAGACCCGCGAGATGGTAAATATTATATCATTGAACCAACTGTTTGCCGGACAGATTTTCAAGAAGAGGTTGCCATAGCAAATGGTGTAAACATTCCTTATATTGCTTACTGTGATATTTTAGGATTGCCTGTAAAACCCGTTATAAAAAATGGGGGAAATAAAGCCTGGATGTGTGTAACCGCAGACCGTTTGGCAGCCGAATACTATATAAAAAGAAGAAAGCTCACTAAAGCTAAATGGCTTTGGTCTTTAAGGAAAGTTAGGGCATTTGATTTGTTTGATCTAAGAGATTTGAATCCAACCATTTGTGCTTTGAAAAATAAGATAAAAAACAGGCTAAGGAGACTGATAGATTAAGATGTTAGAAAAACTTGCTCAATTGGCCAATGAAGGTTTAAAAAAAATGTATCTACCGGATGAGGGTATATTTTGCCATCGCCTTGTGGGGAAGAAATTAGCAAAAGAGGGAAAGAGTCTTTTATACACTTTTATGGTTATTATCGGTTTGACAAAGGCTAAACGAATGGGGTTAAAATCTATTTTTTCTCCAGGTAGGCTTTTTAACAACGTTTGGGAGAGATCAGATACGAAAGAGTCTTTAGGGCTTTTAGCTTGCATTTTATGGGCGGCTGCCTTGTTGGAAAAAGATTGTATTAATAAGTTATTAAAGCAAAGTGAAAAACTTTTGTCAAAATATAAAACTAAAAAATGGCAAATACCTACAATGGAAACTGCTTGGCTGCTTTGTGGTGTATGTGAATATCTTTTAAAAGAAAATAACCATAAAGCAATTTTATTAGGTAAAAAATTATTCCAAATACTTGAAAATGCCTTTAAAGAAAGTAGTGGCCTTTTTTCTTTCACTACTAAAGGAAGAAGAAAAAATTTTATTAAAAAAAGAATTAATGAGAACTTGGGTAGTTTTGCCAGTCAGATTTATCCTATAATGGCACTTTCAAAATATTATCAGGTTTTGCATGATGATAGAGCATTAAAGATAGCCCAATACTGTGCTGATACTATTTGTAAATTTCAAGGGCCCTTAGGACAGTGGTGGTGGATATATAATGTAAAAAAAGGTTTTGTTGTAGAAGGTTATCCTGTCTATTCAGTTCATCAAGATGCAATGGCATTTATGGGACTTTTAGAGCTACAAAGAGCACTGGGCGAAGCTAAATATGAAGCATATCTAAAAAAAGGATTACGCTGGTTAGAAGGGAATAACGAAATAAAAACAAAAATTTATGATGAAAAACAAAAGATAATTTGGCGAGCTATTCAAAGAAAAAAGTCTAATTCCTTCCGAACAGGTAATTTTGGTTTAGGTAAAAAAGAATTATTAAAAATCCAAATTGCAGGTTTTATAAATTTAAGTCCCTTTTATGTCTATGAATTCCCTTTATCTTCGGAATGGGAAATTTTGTTTGAAACTAGACCATATCATAACGGATGGATTTTATTGGTTTGGAGTATCTTAAGGGAGGTTACAAAATGATTAAAAAGTCTGCGATTCTGAATCCTAATTACAAAACTTGTGGAGATCATTCAGTTGAAGCAGGTAGGGGAACAAGTGGCCAAATTGGATGGTATGTTTTAGCAAGCAAGTTCTGCAAAAATCAAAGTGTATTAGACGTTGGATGTGGTTTAGGCAAGGGACTAGAAATACTGTCTAAAGTAAGTAAAAAAGCATATGGAATAGAAATAGATGAACGTTTAAAAAAACCTAATGTTGAAATAAAGGATATTTCTCAGGTTCCAACAAAAAGTGTTGATACTGTTTTGGCCATTGATGTTATTGAGCATATAGAGGATGATATTAGATTTATTGAGCATTTAATGAGAGTAGCTCATTATCAAATACTTATTTCTACACCAAATTATACAGCCGGTCGGTGTAAATGGCCTTATCATGTACGCGAATATATGCCACATGAACTTTTTAAAATTTTTTCAAAATATATAAATAAGGATAAAATTCAAATTTATAAAGGAACACCGAGAGGAGATAAATATTTTTTAGTAAAACACCGCAATATTTATTTTATTTTTAATAAACTAAGAGTTTTTTGGCTAACAAGTTTTATAACTCGTTGTATAAATTATGTTTTACCTCTTAGGGCTAAAATTCATAGTCATTTGTTTTTCCGAATTTTACTTGATTGAATAAGATAAAAATAATAAATTAGGAGAAAATCTATGAAATTCTATAAAGTCCGAAATTGGATTTCAAAATTGTATTTTAGTTATCATTGTAAAAATATTTTATCTACACCACCTTTAAAACCAAAAGGTGATAGGTTGCTTATTGTTAGTATGGTTTGCCATTTAGATGTGATAATGTATCTTATTGCTATAAAATCTTTGTATTTTTATCTTAAAAAAGGACAAATAATCATAATAAATGATGGCACACTAACATCTAAAGATATAAGTTTGTTAAAACACCACGTATCTCCAATTCAAATAATAAACACTGAAGATATTGATACTGGTAAATGCCCTCATGGAGGGTGTTGGGAACGACTTGTGTTTATTGCAGACTGTATTAAAGAAAATTATGTAATTCAACTTGATTCAGATACTGTAACTTTTAATTCTATACCAGAAGTCATTGATTGTGTCGGAAAAAATATTAGTTTTATATTAGGTACTATGAACAGCCAAAAAATAGAATCAATAGAAAATGTTTATAAAAAAATGGCAATGGTCAATGGAAATCATGTACAGACAGTTGCAGAAAAGAACTTTGACAAATTGTCTAATTATTCTAAGTTTAAATATGTAAGAGGATGTGCAGCTTTTGCTGGGTTTGCTAGAAATTCTTTTTCTCGTTTGGATATAGAAAATTTTTCTCAACAAATGCAAAAAAATATTGGCACAAAATGGTTAGAGTGGGGTAGTGAGCAAGTTACATCAAATTTCATTATTGCCAATTCCTCGCCTTCTATAGTCTTGCCTTATCCAAAGTACGCTGGTTTTAGACCATGGAGGTCTTTTGAAAACAGTTCTTTTCTACATTTTGTAGGTACTTATCGTTTTAAAAAAGGAATTTATATGAAGCTAGCAAAGGAAATCATTAAAAAATTAAGGGAAGGGTAATGGATAAATTTTCAATTCTACAGAGTAAATTTTTGTCTATTTTCCCTCCTATTTTTCTATCAAATCGTAATAGAAAAGATATTATATTGGCAGGTTCTGGAAGAAGTGGAACTACTTGGCTTCTAAATATTATAGCCTCTTTACCAAGGTATAGAGTAATTTTTGAACCTTTTCATCCAGTTCAGTGTAAAAAAGAATTTAATTTCCCTTTCTCTCGCCCTTATTTAGGGGCTTTTGATGAGAATAAAGAGTTAGAAAATTATATTAAAAAATTACTAACTCAAAGAATCAAAAATAAATTTATTAATTCTCGTAATAGAAGATTCATCACATATCAAACTGTGATAAAATTTATTAGGGCAAATCTATTGTTGGATTGGCTATATCACCATTTTAAGTTACCAATTGTATTTATGATTAGACATCCCTGTGCAGTGGTGCTTCAACGTATAAAGTTGCGATGGGGTAGCCATCTAAAAGAATTTTTGAATCAAGAAAAATTAATGGAGGATTTTTTAGCTCCTTATGAAGATTTTATTCAAGATATAATTAAAGAAGGGAAAAAACATAAAGAATATGCATTAATGTGGGCTATAGAAAATTTTATCCCATTAAAATGGATTCCTAACAGACCTTGGTTCCTTATAACTTATGAAGAACTTTTTATAAATCGAACTCAGTTATTAAAAAAATTATTTCAATATTTAGGCTATAAATATTCCAAAAAAATAGAAAAGGAAAGTTATAAACTCTCTTCAACAGCAGCGGCAAAAGATAAGATAGAAATTGAACAGAAATTGATACTTAGTAAATGGCAACATGAATTGTCTAAGGAAGAAATAAAAGATATCCTTGACATAATAGAAAGATTTGAGGTTTCATTATATAATTCAGATATTATACCTCATAAACCTTACTTTTAGATATGTCTTTACATGCCTTATTCTATTTAGTCATTGTTTTTATAGGCTGGGCAGCCTCAATATTTTTGAATCCACTTTGGGGATTGCTAATTTATGTGTTTGTTTATTTTAATATCCCACAGTGTCAATGGTGGGGATATCAGGTTCCTGATATTAGATGGAGTTTTACATCTGCTATAATTTTAGTTATAAGCTGCCTATTACATTATCAATCTTTATCAAAAATAAAATTAATCTCCATAAAAAGCCTAAAATGGCTAATTGCCTTATTAATTCTAATGATTTTAATTTCTCCTTTTTCCCCATGTCCTAAAACTTGGCAAAGTGTTTATGATTTTCTTAGATATGTAGTAATTTTTGCCTTAATTATAAAAATAGTTGCTAATCACAAAAGTTATAAATATTTCATTTGGTTATTCTTAATAGAAATATTATATTTAAGTTATCTTGCTCATTATTATTATAAAGGAGGACGTTTAGATGGAGTGGGTACTCCAGATGCCTCTGGTGCAGACACATTTTCACCACTTTTACTTACATCTCTTCCAATATTAGGAAACTTAATTCTATATGGTAAAAAGGTTGAAAAAATAGTTGCCCTTTTGGCTATTCCAATTATAATCAATGCCTTTATTATGTGTGCAAGCAGGGGGGCTTTTATAGGATTAGTATGTATGACCATCGCTATGATATCAACTGCTGATAAAAAAGTTAGAAAATATATGATAGTAATTGTGATAATTATTGCAGTTTCATTATATTTCTTAATTGACCAAAAATATAAAAGAAGATTAGCAACGCTATTTCATATTAATTCTATTAATGCTGCAAAGGAAGTGTCAGTAGGAAGGTTTGAAATTTGGCAATGTGGTCTTAAAATGTTAAAGGACTATCCATTTGGCACCGGTGGTGGTGGTTTTATGTATTTAAGCCCTAAATATCTACCTCAAAGACTTCTTGAACGTCATGTTGGCCAAAGAGCCTCACATAATACTTATCTATTAGTGTTAGTTGAACAAGGACCTTTAGGATTATTTATATTTTTGGCTTTTTTATTTAGTATTTTTAAATCATTGCATAAAGTTAAACAAAAAACCTTATCAGAAGAAAAAAAACATTTATATTATGAAAGCCTAGCTATTCAATCTAGTTTGATAGGACTCTTAATAGCATCTTTTTTTGTTGACCGTCTTTATTTTGAAGTTTTATATTGGCTATGTGCTTTAGCAGTAATATTAGAATATCTCTCTAAAACAACTGATTGATTAATTTGTAAAAAAATGAAAATTTTAAATGAATTTCAAGTTGGTTTAGTTGGTACAGGGTATATTGCTAACGTCCATATGGAAGTTTTAAAAGAAATGAAAAATATTCAAGTTATTAGTTGTTGCGATGTTGCTTTTAACAAAGCAGAAGCATTTAAAGAAAAATGGGGAATAACTGATGCCTATAATTCTATTTCTAAATTCTTGACAGAAAATAATTTAGATGTAGTCCACGTTTTAGTTCCACCTAACTATCATTATCAAGTAGCTAAGGAAGTAATCAAAGCCGGCGTGAATGTATTTATTGAGAAACCTATGTGTTTATCTAAGAATGAATGTGAAGAACTTATTCAGTTATCTAAAGAAAATCATGTTCAAATAGGTGTTAATCATAATGCTATTTTTCATCCCCTTTTTTTAAGACTAAAAAAAGACATTATCAGTAAAAAAATAGGCAAATTATCTCAAGTAATTATTTATCAAACCGGACCTTTAAGACAACTTAGGGCTCAAAAATTTTCTTATTGGATGTTTCAATCACCAGAAAATATTATATTTGAACAGGCACCCCATCCTATTTCTCAAATCAGAGATTTATTAGGCAAATTAATAAATATTAAAGCTAATGTTTCTGGGAAAAGGGAATTAACTCCAGGTCAATTTTTCTACGATTGTTGGCAAGCTATAATTGAATGTCAAAGAGGTATAGGTTTCATCTATCTTTCCTTTGGAGATAATTATTATCCCCAAAATTGGATTTATGTAACAGGACAAGATGGTGTCATTTATGTTGATTTATTTAAAAATTTATATTTAATTCAAGAAAAAACTATTTTCCCAGATTATTTTGACCCTACAGTAAATGCTTTTAAGTATGCTCCTTGTATTCTTCAAGGAGTTAGAAATTTTATTAATTATGCCTTTTCTAAAATAAAATTGCGTCCGCGAAGTGATGCATTTTTTATGAGTATGAAAAATAGTATTGAAGCCTTTTATAATGCATTTGTTTCCAAAAAGCAAGCCCCTGTTTCAGGTGAAGATGGGCTTAAAATAGTAGAATTTTGTGAAGAATGGATAAAAGCTGCAAATCTAGATAAAGATCCTGAAAAAAAATCTATTTTTATATTCAAGCCAGAAAAAAAAGCAGAAATTCTTGTTACTGGCGCAAATGGGTTTATAGGAAGTCACTTAATAAAAGAATTAGTCTCCCAGGGCAAATATGTAAAAGCTTTTGTACGAAGTATTTATGGTTTAAAACCAGCCCTTAGATCTCCATTAGTAGAAATAGTAACAGGAGATATCACAAACCCTAAGCAAATAAAAGAAGTAATTAAAGGCATAAAGTATGTATATCATCTAGCATATGGAGGTGGAGAAACATGGAAAGATTTTTATCAAAATAATGTCTTAGCTACCAAATATATTGCTGAAGCATGTTTAGATAATAAAGTTAAATATTTGATTTTCACTAGCACTATCGCAGTTTACTGCTATAAAGATTTTTCCAAAGGAAGTTTAATTACAGAAAAAGATCCTATTGATTCTAAGCCAGAAAAAAGAAATTTTTATGCTCGTTCAAAAATCCTTACTGAAAATATGCTTTTAAAAATCTTTAAAGAAAAAGGATTACTGGTGATAATTTTTAGACCAGCTATTGTTTTAGGTGAGGGTAGTAGTTTTTGTCATAGTAGTATTGGAAATTGGGTAAAAGATAATACTTGTTTTTTTTGGGGAAATGGTAAAAATCCACTTCCTTTTATTTTAGCAGAGGATGTTGCTAAAGCATTAGCAAAAGTTTTAGAAATAAAAGGTCTTGAAGGAGAAATCTTTAATCTAGCTGGAGATATTTGCTTCTCAGCAAAGGAGTATATTAATTATCTAAAAAAGTATTCTCACCGCAATATTAAAGCTTTTCCATGCCCCATTTATCTTCTTTATTTATGGGAAGCCTTTAAGTATTTGATTAAAATTGCTAGTGGGCAAAGCTACAATGCTCTTTTAAGTTATAGAGATCTATATAATCGGAAAATTCCTATTAAATTTGATTGTACTAAAGCTAAATCATTGCTTTCATGGCAACCCTGCAATAATTATCAAGAATTCTTAGAAAAAGCTATAGGTTGGGCATTTAAATAATTAACAATGAAAGTTTTAATCCTCATTCAAGGACTATCATTTGGTGGACCTGAAAAATTAGTTTATGATATGGTAAGATGCATAAATAAACATTGGAAAGAAATCAATCTGGAAATATGTTGTTATGATACCTTAGGCCATTTTGCAGAAAAATTAATTAAAGAAAAGCAAAAAGTAAAAATTCATTTTTTACTAAGAAAACCTGGTATTGATTTATCCTATCCATTTAAACTTGCCTCTTTAATAAAAAAGCGAAATATCCAAATAATTCATGCACATAATGCCACAGCATGGTTTTATGGTACTTGGGCAAGTATCTTAAGCGGTGTACCGCTTGTTTATACTGAACATGACCGTTCTTTCCCAACACCATTACGGCTAAAATACTTTCATTACTTTTTTGGGAAATGTACAACTGCTGTTGTAGCTGTATCTGGAGCAGTCAAGCGCAACTTAGAGAAATACGAACATATTAAAAATATTAGGGTAATTTATAATGGTATTGACCCAGATTTATTTAAGCCTGCCTCTGCTGAAGAAAAAATTTTAAAGAAAAAGAAATTGGGATTAAATCAGAATGACTTTGTCTTAAGTAATGTAGGACGAATGGATTATTGGAAAAACCAACGTATTTTGATTGAAATTTTACCAGAGTTAAAGAAAAACTTTCCTCAAATCAAACTTGTTTTTGTTGGTGGGGGTAAGGAAGAACAAAATTTAAAGCATTTGGTGATTAAAAAAAGAGTTAAAAATGATGTTATCTTTCTTGGTCAAAGAAGTGATGTAAATCAGATTTTAAAGGCATTTGACATATTTATTTTTCCTTCTTTAACAGAGGGATTACCTCTAGTTATAATTGAAGCTATGGCAGTAGGTTTACCTATAATTGCCTCTCCAGTAGGTGGAATACCAGAGTTAATAATAAACGGCAAAAATGGTTTTTTAGTTTCTCCTACTTCTAAAGAAGAAATAAAAAGTACAATTATTAAACTTCTTCAAAATCCAAAATTAAGACAATATATGGGAAAAACTGGACGAAAAATATTTGAATCTCGTTTTTCATTACCTAAAATGGTGAAAAATTATTTAAAAGTATATAATGAAGTTATTAAAAAACGATAAATAGGCGACTAATTACCAATTACTAGTAAAGATGAAAATCCTCACTTTTACTTCTTTATTCCCAAATTCTCTTCAACCCAATAATGCCATTTTTATCAAACATCGTATGTGTCACCTTCAAAAATTTTTCCCTGCTGAATTAAAAGTTGTTGCGCCTGTACCTTATTTTCCTAAAATAAAAGTAGCTAATAAAAAATGGTCTATTTTTGCCCATATTCCTAAGGAAGAATACATTGATGGTATCAAAGTTTATCACCCACGCTATATAGTTACACCCAAAGTAGGCATGAGTTTATACGCAGTCAGTATGTTTTTAGGTACTTTACCAACCGTAGAAAGAATTTATAAAAATTTTTCCTTTGATATTATTGATAGTCACTTTATTTATCCAGATGGCTTTGCAGCTGTTTTATTAGCTAAATATTTTAAAAAACCCGTTATTCTTTCAGCCAGAGGAACAGACATTAATTTATATCCTAAGTTCCCGTTAATAAAAAAATTAATTCGATATACACTTAATGAATGTACTTCAATTATTTCTGTTTGCTCTTCTTTAAAAGAAATCATGATTAAATTAGGTATTCCTGCAAAAAAAATATATGTTATTCCCAATGGCATAGACCCTAAAAAATTTTTTTTCATTGAAAAATCTAAAGCTAGAAAAAAATTAAAAATAGACAAAAATGATAAAATATTGCTTTCTGTTGGTGCTTTAATAGAACGCAAAGGATATCATATTTTACTGGATGCTTTAAATATTTTACAATTGAAAAATAAACTTAATTTTAAAACTTATATTATTGGCGAAGGTGAATGGCGAGAAAAATTAGAGAAAAAAATAAAAAAATATAACCTTAATAATAAAGTATTCCTTATAGGTTTAGTACCAAATAAAGAGTTAGTATGGTGGTATAATGCAGCAGATATTTTCTTTTTAGGTAGTAGCAGAGAAGGTTGGCCAAATGTCATTAATGAAGCACTAGCATGCGGATTGCCTGTAATTGCTACTAGGGTAAATGGAATTCCTGAAATAATCACTTCTGAAGAATATGGTATTATTGTTAATAGAACTCCAACGGATTTTGCTTATGCTATACAACAAGCTTTTGATAAGAAATGGAATTATAAAAAAATTTATAAATATGGGCAATCACGCACATGGAAAAACGTGGCTCAAGAGGTATATCAGGTTTTTGAGGAGGTACTTACTAACAAATGAAAAGAATTCTTTATCATCATCGTACTCAAGGACGAGGAGTGGAAGGAGTTCACATCCGGGGAATGATAGATAGTTTTAGGAAACTTGGGTATGAAGTTGATATTGTATCTCCTCCAGGTATTGATCCTTATCGGGAGAAAGTTTCACAGGTATCTAACAAGAAGAAAAAAGGAATAAGTCGTTTTTGGCAGTTACTGGCAGAGAAGACACCTCAGGCTTTTTTTGAAATGTTAGAAATTTTTTATAATACTTACTCCTGCCCGGTTATTAACAAAAAACTTAAACAAAAAAAATATGAGTTTCTTTACGAAAGATATGCCCTTTTTAGTTTTTCTTGCGCTTTTCTTGCCAAAAAATTCAGATTACCTTTTATCTTAGAAGTAAATGATGCTACAATTATTGAGCGGTCAAGACCTTTAATCATGAAAATCATAGCCCAATTTATTGAAAAGAAAGTTTTTAAAAGAGCCGATATAATTATTACTATCACTAACTATTTTAAGAAATTGATTATAAATACTTATAAAATTAATCCTGACAAAATTTTGGTTTTACCAAATGCTATAGACCCTGAACGCTTTAAATTAGATCCTAAAAAGAAAATAACTAAATCGGATTTAAGGATAAAAAATAAATATATAATAGGTATGGTAGGAGCCTTTGTCCCTTGGCATGGTTTAGATTTTTTAATTAAAGGCATTCATGACCTTTTATCAAAGTTAGATGTTCATATTTTATTAGTTGGAGATGGGCCGGTCCGTTCTGAAATTGAAGCCCTTTCAAAAAAATTGGATATTGAAAAATTTATAACCTTTACAGGGTTTATGGACTCAAAATTAGTTCCTTATTACATTGACCTTATGGATATTTGTGTAATGCCGAACTCTAACAAACATGGCTCTCCAGTAAAAGTTCTAGAATACATGGCTATGGGTAAACCTGTTCTTGTTCCACGGTATGAGCCCATAGAAGAAATTGTAACAGATGGCGAAGAGGGGCTATTTTTTACTCCCCTGGATAGAAAAGCATTTAGAACCCAACTTTGCTGTTTAATTCAAGATGAAAGCCTCCGCAAATCTATGGGAGAAAAGGCAAAAAAGAAGGCGTTTAAAAATTTTACTTGGTTTAATAATGCTAAAAAAGTTATAGAAAAATTAAACACTTTAGAAGTTTAAAGTGGGTGCTATCTGTGGGATAGTTAGCGATTTAGGCGAAGTACCGTCCCAAGTTGTGTGTAAAATCACTTGCAAATTAAATGTTTTGATTTAAATTCAGGCCTATCGTCACGTCTTATCATTGTGGGAGGTCCCTATTAGTCTAAAAACTTCCTCAAGATGCTCAGATACAACTTTACCACTAATACTAAAGTTAACCACGGGCTCAAATGCCCTCCTGGAATAAACATCTATTACATTGAACACTCTAAAAGCCCTTCCATTTTCAAAGCTATCATGAATAAAATCACTACCCCAGATCTCTCCTGCATAATTGGCAACAGTAGGTGTAAAAGAAGCTTCCCTTTTCTTATGCCGCCTTTTGCTCTTAAAGAAACCATATCAAACCCCTCCTCTTTCCAAATCCGATAAACCTTTTTGTGATTTATCTTACTCTTTCTTAAGAAGTAGAGTAATTTTTTGTAACCATAAGTTTTATAAATCATGGCTAAAAACGTGTAAACGTGCCAACGTGTAAACGTTCAAACATAATTCGGCACACTTCTTGCTATTAAATATAACTGAGGCCCGAAAGGGCAAACCGCTCGAAAGGGCGGGGCGCAAAGCCAACGACCTAAAGGAGGAAACTCCCATGGTGGCAGGGCTGCTGAAGGCCTCAGAATCTTTAAGAGATACTAGGTTTGCCCTCCTTCGAGCCTCAGAAATAAATAGGAGGGAAGTTATGAAAAAGAGTGTAACAATATCTGGAGTAATTTTGCTTTTTATAATTCTTTCATTTAATATTTCATTTGCCTCATATCTTCCAATAGGTAAAGGTTGCACCAATGCTTATTACATTGACAAAGATTGTGATGGCTATGGAGTTGCCTCTCCAAATGGCCCTGATGCCGATGACAACGACCCAGAGGTAAATACGCCACAAACAGTCATTGCCAAATATGGAAATCTCACAAATTTCCTACATCATTTAGGTTATTATCCAGAGAGAATTTTCTATATTTCTTTAAATGGAAATGATGATACTGGAGAAGTAAATAATCCTGATAAACCTTACAAAACTTGGGGTAAAGTAAGCTCTCTTTTACAGCCAGGAGATATGGTTATCTACGAAGGAGGAAATTATACTGACAGAATTAAAGCTAACCAGTTACATGGAACAGAAGAAAAACCTATAGTTGTAATGGCTTATCCAGGAGAGAAAGCGATAATAAATGGTCAATACAACTCTATAGAAGCAAAAAAATCAAGTTACTTAATTTTTGATGGTTTTATTTGCGACTGGCAAGGCACTGGAGGAAGAACTGGTTTTGAGATGAACGATGCCAATCATATTACAATTAAAAACATAGAAACAACGCATCATAAGTGGGGAGTACATGGCGGTGTTGCAGGATTGCATGATATCTTTATAGAAAATATGGTGGCTCATGATAATACTCCTGAGCATGGGATATATATCACAGGACAACACGAAGAGGTAAATTATAATATTACTGTTAAAAACTGCTTGATATATAGAAATGAAAGGCATGGTCTTCAATTCAATGGAAAATTTCGTAACCTTCTTGTTGAAAATAACATTATCCATTCTAATGAATTGGGTGGAATTTCTCTTATAAGAGGTATACAAAATTCCACTTTTATGAATAATCTTATTTTTAACAATAACAGGGCAGGTATCATCCTCTATGCTTACTATGAGCCCCAGTCTCCTACAGGACATCAGAGCAATGATAATAATCTATTTATAAATAACCTTATTTGGGTAGGTAAGTACAATAATGGACTTGGGGATAGTTCAAATAAACCAAGTTATCAATCCGCGGTAGTATTTAATGATGCCCTTGGAGATTTGATTTTTACTAATAACATTTTCCGCAATAATATTTTTGTAACCTATAGTCAACCAATATTTTCCTTTCAACAACTCAAACATTTAGCCTCAACTATTATAGAAAACAACATTTTTTACAGAATCGATGGTGGCATTGCAGGAATGCGTTCAAAAGAGACCGATGGTACACATACTTCTCAATCAGGTTCACTTTATTACTGGAATTTTGATTCCTTTCAAAATAAGAGTAATTTGATTAGAAACAATCTCCTTGCAGATCCAAAATTCACGGATGTCTCAATAGATTACAACCTTGCCCCAGAAAAATTCAACTTTGATTACCTCCCAGATAGTCCAGCCATAGACTTTGGAATAAGTGAAGGTGCTCCAGAATATGATTTAAGAGGTAATCCAAGAATTGGTAATCCTGATGCTGGCTGTTACGAGTATCATCCTCAAAGTTTAACTATTTTAACTTCAACACTGCCTCAAGGAATTATTAATCAATCATATACTGTTACCCTTCAAGCAGCAGGTGGAACACTTCCTTATACTTTCTCACTTATCTCAGGCAATTTACCTCCTGGTTTAACCTTAAATAGCAACGGTGTAATCTCTGGCACCCCAACTCAAGCTGGCACTTTTACCTTCACTATCAAAGTAACCGATTCTTCTAACCCAGTTAAAACTGCAACAAAAGAATTTACCTTAGTTGTAAAAGAACAAGTAAGTCAACCACCAGCCAAGGTCTCTAACCTTACAGCCACACCAGGTGATGGGCAGGTGGAGCTTTCCTGGATAAATCCAAGTGATTCGGATTTAGCTGGTATAAAAATCCTTTACAAAACCGATAGCTATCCTACCAGTTACAATGATGGAACTCTTGTCTGCAATATTACTGATATTATGCCAGGCTCTCAAGATACATTTTTGCACTCAGGATTACAAAATGGTAATCTATACTACTATGCCGCCTTTGCCTATGATACAGATGGAAACTATTCAGGGCCTGCCTATGTCAGTGCTACTCCAAATGGTATTGTGTCTGAGCCTGATATTTCCCTATCAGAGACAGGCCATAACTATGGCCAAGTAGAGATAGGAAGCTATTCTGATTGGACACTAGTAATTGAAAATAAGGGAAATGATACACTAACTATAGATGATATCTATTCAGACAATACAGATTTTGGCATTGTCTCACCAACCTCTTTTCCAAAGGATCTATCCCCTGGCCAAGGCCTTGAGGTAGAAGTAAGATTTTCACCCTCAACTGAGGGTGAGATTAGCGGAGGCCTTACCATAGGCAGCAATGACCCAGATGAGCCAACAATAATTGTCTCCCTATTAGGTACAGGAGAGGAGGATCAACCACCAGCCAAGGTCTCTAACCTTACAGCTACACCAGGTGATGGGCAGGTGGAGCTTTCCTGGATAAATCCAGATGATAGTGACTTTTTAGGGACGCTGATTGTCTTTAGAAATGACCGCTATCCTGCTGATTACAATGATGGTACAGTTGTCTGTGACCTTACTAATAGCCCTGGCTCTGAGGATACATTTTTACACTCAGGATTACAAAATTGTAATCTATACTACTATGCCGCCTTTGCCTATGATACAGATGGAAACTATTCAGGGCCTGCCTATGTCAGTGCTACCCCAACCAGTGACAATCCACCAGGGCCTCCTGCAGATGTAACTAACTTTACAGCTACTGCAGGCAATGCTCAGGTAACCTTAAGCTGGGTTAATCCTACTGATGCTGATTTTGCAGGCACCATGATTAGGTATAGAACTGATGGGATCTATCCTGTAGACTATAATGATGGCATATTGGTTTGTGACAGAAAGAATACACCTGGTTCAAGCGATATTTTTGTCCATAAAGGATTACAAAATGGTACTACATATTATTATTCTGCATTTAGCTATGATGCTGCAGGCAACTATAGTCAGACTGCCCATGCTGAGGCCACCCCAGAGGGTCCAGCACCATCAGATTCCAATTATATTTGCTATCTAAAGAAGGGAGGATATAATAGCCATGACTACAACCTCTATATCTACTCTGCACCTACATATAAGGGTGAGCATGGCAGGCTTATTGGCTCTGACTACTGGTCAGCTGATGGGGAGACTGTA
>Ga0190286_1000308_pt1 | contig 21431 bp, 16 predicted proteins | sample 48691834_MG_FD_183241 | JGI IMG/M metagenome (GOLD analysis project Ga0190286, IMG submission 183241) | Hydrothermal vent microbial mat bacterial communities from Southern Trench, Guaymas Basin, Mexico - 4869-18-3-4_MG | ecosystem: Environmental > Aquatic > Marine > Hydrothermal vents >... | reverse complement strand
GATTTCAAATTTATGAGAAAATGGGAAAATATTTTTGTAAAATTTTTCAACCGAATTTATGTTAAAAAAATTAACTTTCCAACCAGAAAAATTCTTATAAGATTGGCCTTCATGTAAACTAAGTGGCTTGAGAGATGAGCGAAGATAAACAGCCTTTCAGATATATTTGCCCCGTCGAATATTTCGTAAACGAAAAAAACCCCCAAGGTAAGAGGAAAAAAAATCCTTTATATCAATGGCTAATCACACCAAAAGACTGTGAGAGGTGTTTCAAGAAATATGGTGGATGCGAGCTAGGAAAAAGCAAGATAATCCAGTGGAACAAAACCTACCCTGACAAGAAGATCATCATAAAGTTCTGATTCAGGGTCGTAGAATTATCAGATTTTCCAAATTTTCGAATTCCTAGTTTGTAGTCTCCTCTAAGGATTGTAAAGTTTCCTCACACTCTTTATGTTTATATTTTACAATTCCGTTTGGATTAGGGGTTAAGCTGAAAGATAGGACGATATTGATAAAAAATGGAGTTATAGTTGATGGAACAGGAAGACCAGGTTTCGTTGGAGATCTCTACATAGAGAACGGAAAAATTGCACTTGTTGGAGAAATAAAAGAGAAAAGTGCTGAGATTAAAATCGATGCCTCGAATCTCGTCGTTTCACCTGGTTTTATTGACATGCATGGACATTCTGACTACACGCTCTTAGTAAACCCATTTGCAGATAGCAAGGTAAGGCAAGGAGTTACAACAGAAGTTATAGGGAATTGTGGACAATCAGCGGCTCCAATTCTTGGAGAAGCTAGGGAGGAGGCTGAAAGGATTGCTGAGAGGTATGAGCTAAGGGTTGATTGGACTTATATGGGCGAATATTTAGAAAGGCTTAAGAGAAATGGGATATCAATAAATGTCGCTGCTCTTGTCGGATTTGGAACAGTTAGACTTAGCGTAATGGGATATGAAGCTAGGGAGCCAAAAAAAGAAGAAATGAATGAAATGAAATCTCTTATCGCAAGATCGTTGGATGAAGGGGCTGTTGGCATGTCAACAGGCTTGAGATACGTTCCACAATCATATGCAAAGACGGAAGAGATCATAGAGCTTGCAAAGGTTGTAGCAGGAAGAGGAGGAATCTATACATCACACATAAGGGACGAAGGAGATGGTGGAAGGTTAATCGAGGCGATCGAAGAGGCCATAAGGATAGGGAGAGAATCCGGAGTCTCGGTTGAGATCTCTCACTTAAAGATCTTAGCAAGGCCCCTTTGGAACCTTTGCGACGAGATGTTGGGAATAATCGAAAACGCAAGAAGGGAGGGGGTAAATGTAAATGCAGATCAGTATCCATATAGGGCAAGTGGGACTTCATTAATGGCTTGGATACCGAAATGGGCAAAGGAAGGCGGATATGAGAAGCTTGTTGAGAGGTTAAAGGATCCAGAGATAAGAGAAAAGATAAAAGAAGAGCTAGCAGAGGTAATAGAGGTAAGAGGAGGGGGAGAAAATGCTCTGATCTCCAGATTTGAACCAAATCCGAGTTTTGAAGGAAAAACCCTCGCAGAAGTCGCTAAAGAAATGGGAATGTCCGTTATAGATGCTGCAATAAAGCTTGTAGAGATTGCTGCTATGGAGAAAAAAGGAGTAGGTATAGTTAACTTCAACCAATCTGAGGAAAACGTGAGGAAGATAATGACTAAACCATGGGTGATGGTTGGAACCGATGGATATGCTTTGAAACCTGAAGGCATCCTTGCTAAGGGAGTTGCGCATCCAAGAAGCTATGGAACCTTCCCAAGAATATTAGGAAGGTATGTCAGGGAGGAGAAATTGCTGATCTTAGAGGAAGCAGTTAGGAAGATGACATCACTTCCTGCAAACAAGCTTGGCCTAAAGGACAGAGGCATAATAAGGGAAGGAATGGCTGCAGACATAGTGATATTTGATCCAAGATCCATAATAGACAGGGCAACTTACATGAAACCACATCAGTATCCTAAGGGCATTGAGTACGTAATTGTTAATGGAGAATTGGTTGTTGAGAAAGGAGAACATACGGGAAAGTTGCCAGGAAGAGTTCTAAAGCATTAGGGATAGGAGCTGTGTCTTGAGCTTTGAGTATATGAAGATCCTCAATTCTCAGCTCAAGATCTCTTAATAATTGCTTTAATAGCTTCAAGAAGCTTATCTACGTCCTCAGCTTTGTTGAAGAAGTGACAACATGCTCTTATCCCCCCTCCTCTCACACTTACTACGATTCTTTTCTCTCTAAGCTTGGAGACAAGCTTTTCAGCTTCTTCCTCCTTCTTCAGATCTATCCCTGGGTTGAAGTTCACGATCCCTGCCCTGTACTTCCTCTCTATTGGCGTTATTGTGCGATATCCTTCCTCATTTAATCTCTTGAGAAGATAGCCTACTAGCTCAGCTATCCTATCCTCTATCCTCTCGATCCCTATGGTTAACAGATACTCAACGGAGGACTTTAAGCCAGCAATCAAAGCATGACTTCTGGACCCATACTCAAACTTTTTTGCAGTCTTTGAAAGACTTTTGTACCCTTTAACATAGCTTAGACCTGTGACAACATCTGCCCAGAGCTTCTTCTCCTCTTCATCGTCTATACTCTCAAATCCTATATAGGAAGGACTTATCTCCTCCATTATTTCCCTTCTAACAAATAGAAGGCCGGTATCAGCAGGACCGCAAAGCCACTTATAGCCTCCTGCTGACATAGCATCTATCCCTAATTCCCTAACATCAACCTTAACTGCTCCTAACGACTGTATGGCATCGACAAAGAGGAGGGCGCCTACCTCATGAGCCATCTTTGAAAGCTCCTTTAGATCTACTCTGAAGCCGTTAACGAACTGGACATGGCTAACAGCCACAACTCTTGTGTTCTTGTCGATGGACTCGCTAAAGGCCTCTGTATTCAGAAATCCCCCTACATTTCTCACTATCCTTACCTCTATCCCGTGCCTCTTGGCTTGGTGGTACCATGGAATTACATTTGCAGGATATTCTAGGTCATCTATAACCACGTTATCGCCTTTCTTCCAAGATATTCCTGAAGCTACGGCGTTTATCCCCTCAGTAGTACTTCTTATAAGCGCTATCTCATCTAATTCAGAGTTTATTAGCCTGCTGATGGCTTTTTTACATTCTTTCTCAACTTCCTTTGCCCAAGACCAGTCCCATTTTAAATAGATTCTGTTAAATCCCTCTTGAATCGCTTTTATTGTAGATAATGGCATTGGAGAAGTGGCTGCTGCAGCCAGATGAACGACTTCTTTAAGTACGGGGAAATCAGCCCTTATCTTCTCAATTTCTTGTGAGGAGAACATATCAATTCAAATTAATCGAGGTAGGAAACCGTTTAAACATGAGCTAAGGAATGTTTTAGGATAGGTCACCTTATTATCAGTTCTTCAAGCTCTGTGGGATAGCTAGTCAACATTTCAGCCCCATCTTCGGTAATTACAACAGTGTCTGAGTGTCTGAAACCTCCTAAACCAGGCACATATATCCCTGGCTCGCAGCTGAACACCATGCCAGGTTTCATCTCCGTCGAATCTCCCTCCTCGATCCAGGGAGGCTCATGACCCTCAAGCCCTATTCCGTGTCCGGTCCTATGTAAAGCCATTTCAAGCAAACCTTCTTCCCTGAAAACCTTAAATGCAGCTCTATTGGGTGCATAACAAGGGTTTCCGGGTTTGTATTCCTTAAGAGCTTCCTCCCTTGCTCTAATCATTGCTTTAAAGTACTTCTTTTGTTCTTCGCTTGGAGAACCAACTATCATAGTCCTCTCGAGTTCAGCACTGTATCCTCCAACGTATGCAGATGCCTCTCCAATTACCACATCTCCTTCCTTGATCAAGACATTGTTGTACATCATGTGAGGGTAGTATGATAGTTTACCCACCTGGCCCCTGAAGTAAGCCTTTGCAGGAGGGATCCATGCAAAAGTTGCTTGGCCTAATGCCCTTATCATGGCACTAGAAGCATCTATAGAAGCAAGCATGGATGCCTCAACCTCGGATGTGCCTGGAACTGAGTATTCTTGCAAGTATCTTAAGGCTAGGGTGCACCACTTAGCGCTCTCCCTAAGCAAGGAGATCTCCTCCTGGGACTTCACAAGTCTCATGTCATCCACTATTTCAGGGACCCTTTTGACCTCCTTGCCTAGCAATTCGCTTAAGGCTGGACCCTTGTACCCATATTTGCCCAAATAGCCATCTGAATCAACTCCTATCCTCTTTTCCGCTATCTTTTCTTCTTTCAAGACTTCTACAAAGCGCTTAAGCGGATGCTCGGTTCCTGGATACTCAAAGTAGGTGAAAACCCTTCTTACCCATGGAACTCTGTACTTCACGTGATCTTCCTCGAGCTTAGGGACGTAAAATATAGGATCTTCGTCTTTCGGAAATATCATAGCTAGAGGCCTTTCTGTGGAAAGCAAGTGGTAGCCAGTCAGGTAAAATATCCTCAATGGACTGAAGAGGATTAGAACATCTAATCCTCTCCTGTAAAGCTCACTTCTGACCCTCTCCCTTCTGGATTCATATTCCTTTTGACTTATCTCATACATCTCAATTATCTACCAAAAGGGTAAGAAATAAGTTCATTGATTCATAACTCGCTTAGTGATGTAAGTGTTTGTAAGGACTAATGTAACATCTCTCTAGTCTCTTTACTTCAACCGTCCATTGAAAACGCTTGAAATAAGTTTAAATGAACTTCCTATCCAAAGAGCTGCTCTATTCTATCCATCGCTTCTTTTATGTTTTCAAGGGAGTTAGCATATGAGATCCTTATGTGATCATCATAGCCACCAAATGCCTTTCCTGGAGTTACCAGAACGCCAGCTTTTTGCAGCATAACGTCAGCCATTTGAGATGAGCTCATCCCAGTTCCGGATATGTTTGGGAAAACATAAAATGCTCCTCTCGGCTTTACAACATCGAACGATGAATTTCTAGAAAGCCTGTTCACTATATAGTCTCTTCTCCTTCTAAATTCCTCAACCATTTCTTTGACAAACTCTTGAGACGATCTCAATGCAACCACACCGGCTTTTTGAATAAAGGCTGGGGCACATGAGACTGAATGTTGCTGGATCTTGTTCATGGCAGATATCACCTCCTTTGGCCCTGCCGCATACCCTAGACGCCACCCCGTCATCGCATAAGCCTTTGAAAAGCCGTTTACAACGATTGCTAGTTCCTCCATCCCATCCATCGAAGCAATGCTTACATGCTTACCCTCATAGATCAGCTTCTCGTAGATTTCATCTGATATAACGTATATTTTTCTCTCGCTTAGGATTTCAGCCAACTCTTTTAGGGACTTCTCGTCATATACTGCCCCAGTTGGGTTGTTTGGTGAATTTATGATTAACGCCTTAGTTCTCGGACTTATAGCATCCCTAATCCTATCAACTTCTAGGGTGAAGTTCTTTCTGGTTGGAACGACTCTCAATATTCCTCCAGCAGCCTTAACTATCTCCTCGTAACTCACCCAGTACGGAGATGGGACGATTACCTCATCTCCATCATCTACTAAAGCCATGACGGCTTCAAATATCGCATATTTTGACCCAGGAGTCACGATTATGCTATCGAGGCTAAAATCCAAACCGTTTTCCTCTTTAAACTTCTCTGAGATTGCTTCTCTAAGCTCTAAAATTCCTTGACTGGTTGTATAGTGGGTGAAGCCTCTCTTCATAGCATCAAATGCAGCCTTAATCACGTTTTCTGGGGTATTAAAATCAGGTTCACCTATGCTCAGGTAAATAACCTTGACGCCTCTCTTTTCCACTTCCCTTGCTTTCTCTAAAGTCTTCATAGTAGCTGATTCCTTTATTCTCCTAACTCTGGAAGAAAGTACTTTCCTACTTGTTTCGCCAAATTCAAAGGCCAGTTTAACTGCCTCTTTTGCTAAGAGTTCAAGAGGATCTATTACAGGAACAGAAAGATCTCCTTCCTTAAGGACGAGAGAAATCTCCGTACATCCACAGAGGATTGCTTCCGCTCCATTTTTAATTAGCTCTTTTGCTACTCTGAGTACAATTTTTCTTCCGGTCTTAAGGTTCCCTGCCTTAATGTAATCATATATTGCACTCATCACCTCATTTTGAAGGTCTTCGGGGGGTATTATTGCCTTCATTCCCTCTTTCATCAACGCATCCTGATAAAGTCTTGTTTTTATCGTCCCAGTGGTTGCAAGAAGTCCTATTCTTCTGAAATTCATGTTTTTGAGCTTTAACGCGGTTAACTCTATCATGTTTACTATTGGAATTTCAATTTCCTTCCGTAACTCGTTGATGTAATAGTGTGAAGTGTTGCATGGAATTATCAAAAAGCTAGCTCCAGCCCTTTCAAGATTTCTAGCTGTCTCGATCATCATCGGAAGAGGACTGGGCCCTTGATGGAGTATCGCTGCCGTCCTATCGGGTATTTTAGGGTTATTATCTATTATGATCCTGAGGTGATCTTGGTCCTTTCTTGCTGGAGTCGCCTTTATTATCCTGTAAAATAATTCAGCTGTGGCCTCTGGACCCATTCCTCCCAAGATACCGATAACTCCTTCAGTCATGTGACAATCACTCAGCAAGAGCGTTAGAAAGGGTAAAAAGTTACTTTCTTAAGACCTAGCTAAGCGCCATAGCATGACTCTTTTCTAACATTCAGCCCAGAAAATTTCTTATCTTTATATGAAGTCTCTTTTGTTTAAGGTCTCTATGAGGAAAAGCCGAGAAGAGGTAGAAGAGGCGTTTAAATATGTTCCAACATGATTTACAAGAATGACTTTCTATCTTTTCTTTTCGTAAGAGCGGAGTGCTAAGCCGGCCACAATAGCTATTATGGCTACCAGCAGGGCATAGAGAGTTGGTTCAGCAGTTTCCTGTGCTGCCAAGGCATAAAAGATGAACATCTCAAGTAAATAGAGACCAGGCATGGCTTTTAACGCTCTAGTTTCTTTAAACTCCAACTTCCTAGCCGCAAATCCATATGACATGAGGGATATGAGTGAAACCACAAACCATCCTAGGTAGTTGGTCCAAGGTATTCCATACCAGTTAACATCAGTCTTAGTCACCCAAACCCAAGCTTTCCAGCTGGTCATTACTGGATCTAATGCCAAATCAATTATTACCATGAGAGTTGAAGCCATTAGAACTGCTTTAAATCCTCTAAACATGGAGCTTGCAGTTAAATAAGATAGGAACAAGAAGGTCCCCCATGCAATAGGCACGAGCACAGGAACTCCAAAAACTTGAGGCTTCAACTCTTGATAATAATAAAGGCCAAATGGCACCCCTGTTCTAGTCCCGATGAACTCTGAAATAGAGCCTATTAAAGCTCCTGACAGCAAAAGGATCCATGCATTATTCCAGAAGGTTAAAGATGCTGTAATTATTGCTGATAGGTACAATGTAAAGTAGATCAGCAAAATACCAAATTCCTGCCTTGGATAAGCCCTGGAGAAGGATTTTACAATTATGGCTGCTAGGATCAAGATAACCGAGAGTGCCTCTTTAGTAAAGACCTTTTCCATAACGTATCCCCTTAGCTTCTAGCTTGGCTGGAACCTGGCTCCACCAATTTCTCCACCGGCTACTAAATAAAGTGAAAGAATTACTTCTCATGTTTTTGGCTTAAAATCGGCTTTTTTAACCCTTTTTCAGCTAAAAAGTTAGCAGCACAGTGCTTGCAGCAAAACATGAGCTTTTTTCCATTAATTGTCATCTCAACTCCGCCTTCATAGATCTTTACACCACAGTTAGCGCAAACATCCAGCTTTGAACTAACGATTGCTTCAACTATAGAGGCCATCCTCTCAACGGTATCCTCAACTAACTCCTTTCCCTTTTCAGTTAGTTCGTAAACTTTCCTCCTCTTGCACTCCTCCATAACTTGTAAGTAGCCCTCATCCACAAGCCTCTTTAGAAACGGATAGATTTCACCAGCACTAGGTCTATGACCAGTTAGCCTTTCAATTTCATCCATTATCTGATAGCCGTGCGTTGGACCTTTATGTAGAACTAAGAGTATGAGGGTTCTTACCAGCCCTCTGGGTTTGAAGGTAGATGGGCCCATCTTGTGTCTATATTAGATATATCATATTTAATCATGATTGAAAAGAAATGATTTGAACCCAAGACCAACTCTTTTTTCAAGGTTTAGGCCTTGCTACGGCGCTTAGCCAAAGCATAAGCAATTATAGAAAATATCAAGAAGGTAGAAGCTGAGATTAGAAATACTGGAAGAAATCCCCTGCTTGCAATGACAAACCCAGCAGATGCCTGAGCTATGGTATTTCCGGAATGAAGTCCTAGCATTAAGAGAGCTACATCAGCACCGTACGAACCCTCTTCTGGAAATATGCTCATTAAGGTTTCGTTAGTTCCGTGGAAAATCGAGGCAGCTATGCCCGCAAAGATAGGAAGTATTAGGGGGGGCAAGGGAGAAGTAGCTAGAGCCAAAAGAGATGAGAAATAAATCGCTCCAGCCAAAGAAAGAAACTTTATTGAGCTGAACTTAGTTGTAATAAAGTAAGCAAGCACCCCAGAGATCATGGATTGGATGCTCAAGGCTATTCCTACCTGGCTGGGAGATAGTCCCTTTGAGGAATAGTAGAGGGGCATTACATATGAAAGCAATGTTCCTGCAGCAAAACCAGCAAGAATATAGCTTGCTATCAATTTTTGGAATCTCTTGCTCTTTTTTAGAGGATTAAGGCCTGATAAAACAGCTCTAAATGACACTTTCCCTCTCTTTGCCTCGACTTTCATAGTAAGAGTAATTACTATAATGGCAGCTGACAGAGGAAGGAAGAAAAGCAAGGTAACTTCTAAGGAGAAATGAGAGGAGACTATACCTGCAATTAGGCTTCCTAAAGAAGAGAATATCAGCGTCATCCCTATCATGCCAATAAGTGAGCCTCTTGCTTCCTCTGCATGTTCTAAAACAAATGGTCTATTAACAGCCCAAAGAGAGGAGTTTCTCAGTGAATCTAGCAGAGTACCGAGCGCGAACTCAGCTTTTGTGGTTGCCGTGTAGTAAACTCCTAGTGTGAGAGCTGAGAGGATTCCAGTTAACCCTAAGAATGGAACCCTTCCTACAATGTCTGAGAGCGATGCTATCAAAATTCTGCCTGATTGAAATATGGCTGGGCTAAGGGAGGCTATTAGACCTATTTGTTCCATTCTTATTCCCTTAGCTTTCATGAGCAGTGGGACTATTGCTCCGAGGCCTCCTCCTAGCAAGGCATTTGAGGTCTGGACTACTAAGAGCTTTTTGACCGGTTTCATCGGAAATTTCTGGGACCCTATCTATAAATCCTTTCCTCTAATGGACGTTGATTAAGTTTGTCTTATATCTTATTGGGCTTTCTAATTCAAGGGTAGCGATGGCCTACACTTGGGAAAGGAAGGACCTCATGGTAAAGGTGATGCTCTCCCTTCCAGGAGTTGCAACTCAGATCTTGGTTTCAGTAGGTAAAAAGGAAGAAAGAATTGATTTTCTTTTGGACTGCGGGAGCGGGACTCTTAGAGATCTGTTGCTGAATCATTACCTCAGTGAGGAAGGCTTTAAGAGGATCAAAGCCGTACTAATTTCCCATGAGCACTTTGATCATGTTGGGGATCTTTATCCATTAATGGACTTCATGCACATGATAGGAAGGAGGGAGCCATTGGAAGTTTTCGTCCCAAAGCCTTCAATTGTTGTTACTGACTTCGTCAGTACCCTAAGGAAGTTCAGGAAATCCTCTTTGACGTATAACATTAGGCTTCTGGAGGTTTGTGATGGCGATGAGTTCCTATACGGACCCATCAAAGTGAGGGCCTTTCAAGTGGTCCATAGAGGAAGCACAAAGACAGAGCCTGTAGGACCCTATATCCCAGCGGTTGGGTACTCGATCATGTACAATGATATGAGGATAGTCTATAGCGGCGACACAGGCTTATGCGAGTCCCTTGTTCGAGAGGTAGATGGAGCAGATCTTGCTATATTAGAGGCTACATGGAAGGAGAGAAAGGAGAGGTATCGAGAGGTTCATTTGAGTGAGGAGGAGGCAATCGAGTTAGGTAGGACAGCCAAAGATTTCCTGCTAGTTCATAGACTAAGCGACCTTTATCATGCATTAGGGCAGAAACGATCCCATAATACAAGTTCAGGATAGCTAAAGGTATTTGTTTTAATCTATTTCTTCTTAGCCCATAAATCTAGAGGAGGCTTTAGATCTGGTGGTAGCGGGGATTTATACCTGCGACCTCCTAATCTCTTTTCGAATTCATCCCATGCTCTTTTAAGTAGCTCTTCATTCGTCATTAGATCGATTGCAGATGCTGCCATAACTTTTGCAGCAAATATCAAGGATTTGTGGCCTAAGCCCATTCCGCTTTGAGCAACGACCTGCCATGAATGGCCGGGAGTTCCTAATACCCACGCTGTGGTTGAGAATTCCTTAGTAGGAGCCTGCCAGCTTACATCTGCTACATCAGTTGATCCAGGGCTAACTTCTCCTTCTCCCCATGGATCAGGGACGCTTCTGTCTATTAAGACATCCAGGAGCTTCTCCCAATCAGGTCTCTTTGACTTCCTTAGAGCCTCCCTTTTTTGTTCGGGTGCAATGGTCTTACCTATCTCTTTTGCAAACTCTAGTTCCTCATCTGTATAATCAGGAGGCCCTATTTCTCTCATATTCTTTACAATTAGCTCGCTTAGCACTCTGTTTGGGATGACATTTGATATCCCTTTGATGAATTCAACTTCTAGCCTTGTTCCGGTCATTAGAGCAGCTCCTTTTGCTATATCAAGAATGCGTTGATAGATCTCATCAACCTGTTCCCTCTCTGGAGCCCTAACTAGGTACCAAGAACGGGCATACGCTGGAACAACATTTGGCTGACCCCCTCCCTCCTCTATTATGTAGTGAATTCTTGCTTCCTGAATTACGTGCTCTCTAAGGTAATTTACTCCAACATTCATCAACTCAACGGCGTCCAAGGCACTTCTCCCTCTCTCTGGAGAGCCTGCGGCATGAGACGCAACTCCATGGAAGTGGAACTTTACTGAATTGTTGGCAAGGCTGCTCTTCAAAGTTGCAGCATTCATCGTGCCAGGATGATGGCTTAATACGGCATCTACTCCTTTAAACACCCCATCCCGGACCATAAACACCTTGCCGCTAGCGTTTTCCTCTGCGGGAGTTCCAAAGAACTTTATCGTTCCTTTAAGTCCTGTTTCCTCCATAGCTACTTTAACAGCAATTGCAGCAGCCATTCCAGATGTTCCATGAATGTTGTGGCCGCATCCATGGCCAGGGGCTCCTTCCTTTATTGGCTCCCTCCAGGGAACGGCTTTTTGTGAGAGACCAGGCAAAGCATCATACTCCCCCATTATCCCTATTACTGGCTTTCCTGATCCATATGTCGCTACGAAAGCTGTTGGCATACCAGCTACTCCTCTTTCTACCTTAAATCCTGCTTTTTCCAGTTCATCAGCAAGCAATTTAGAAGATTTATATTCTATGAGGCCTAGCTCAGCGTATTCCCATATCTTATTACAGATTTCTATAAGATGGGACTCATTCTCAGATATCCAACCAAAAGCAACTTCCCTAGCTTTTTCAGACATTCCAAGTTTGCCCGGTAAAGTTTTCCCTATAAACGTTGTGTGTTCATAAAGCATAAAGCTTGTGGATCTGACAGTTCTTGAAAGCTCTGTGGACAAGCGGCTTATTGGGATCAGTGCGTTTGTTAGCATGTAAAATCATTATAACCTTTGCTATCGTGAGAAGGAGAGGGAGATGATCCCTCTATACAAGAGAGAGGATCGCAATAATTTCTTGGAGCCCTTTAGCAGGTGATTTTCTAACTGAGAAGCATAATAGAGAGAAGAGACCTGATAGCGTGAGATATAGGTCTGATAGGCTTCGATACTTAGAAAATGGAATTCAAAGTTAAAAAATAAACACTAAAGGCGAAAATTGGTGAGACATTGGAGGAAGTATATGAAAAGGAGGTTCTACTCCCTCCTCAAGATTACATTAGGGTAAATCATGAAGATCTAAAGGAGTTCGTCAAGAAGGTATTTCTAAGGCTAGGCATTCCAGCTGAGGATGCAGAAATAACTGCAGATAACCTTGTTACGGCCGATTTAAGGGGTATAAGCTCTCACGGAGTAGCAAGGTTAAGGAGATACGTGGATGGGCTTAGAAATGGCGTGGTAAAAACGCATCCGCAAATAAGGATAATAAGAGAGAGTCCAGTACACGCCTTAGTAGACGGAGACTTTGGTCTAGGACAGCCCGTCGCTTACAGGGCAATGAATATAGCCATAGAAAAGGCCAAGAAGAACTTTTTCGGCATTGTAGGGGTGAAGAATAGCAATCATTACGGTATTGCAGGCTATTACTCTCTCATGGCGCTGAAAGAGGATCTTATAGGGATTTCAATGACAAATTCTCGTCCTCTGGTGGCCCATACAGGAGCTCTAGGAAGAACCATAGGGACGAACCCCATCTCATTTGCAGCTCCCTCAAAGGAAGAGCCTCATTTTGTCCTCGATATGGCTACCTCTGTAGTTCCTATAGGGAAGATAGAGGTATACTCGAGAAGGAGTAAGCCTATACCTGAGGGTTGGGCTATAGATGAAGACGGAAACATAATAACGGACTCAACTCATGCCCTCAAAGCCGGTACTTTGCTTCCCCTGGGAGGTCTAGGAGAGCTTACCGGCGGACACAAGGGATATGGCCTCTCTGTCATGGTAGATATATTATCCGGCATTCTAACAGGAGCTAATTGGGGCCCATTTGTTGGACCAACTCAGGGATCTAAGCCCAGCAATGTTGGCCACTTCTTCATGGCAATAAATGTAGAAGCCTTCATGCCCCTTGATGAATTTAAAGAAAGAATGGAGGAGTACAAGAAGTATCTAAAGAAGGCAAAGCTTCATCCTAAATTCAAAAGGATCTGGATTCATGGAGAGAAATCTTGGCTGACAATGAAATATAGAATGAAACACGGAGTTCCCCTTTATGTGAAGGTTGTAAATTCGTTGAGGCAAATCTCTGAAGAAGTAGGAGTAGAGCCTCCCTTCTAACCTTAAAGCTCCATGATGCTTCCCCTGCCTTAGGGCTACTTGGACCAAATGTCTACAGGCGGTTTTATCTCAGGAGGTATCGCGCATTTGTATGTTCTACCCTTCAATCTGCCCTTAAATTCATCCCATGCTCTTTTAAGTAGCTCTTCATTCGTCATTAGATCGATTGCAGATGCTGCCATAACTTTTGCAGCAAATATAAGTGATTTATGGCCTAAGCCCATTCCGCTTTGAGCGACGACCTGCCATGAATGCCAGGGAGTCCCTAGTACGCAGGTTGCTGTTGTAAACTCCTTAGTAGGAGCCTGCCAACTTACATCTGCTACATCAGTTGATCCAGGGCTAACTTCTCCTTCTCCCCATGGATCAGGGACGCTTTGATCTATCAGAACATCTATCAGCTTCTCCCAATCAGGTCTCTTTGACTTCCTTAAAGCTTCTTTCTTTTGCTCTGGAGGAATGGTCTTGGCTATCTCTTTTGCAAACTCTAGTTCCTCATCAGTATACTCAGGAGGCCCTATTTCCCTCATGTTTTTTACAATTAGCTCGCTTAGAACTCTGTTTGGGATGACGTTGTAAAGGCCGTCTATCATCTCGACTTCCAGCCTTGTTCCGGTCATTAAAGCAGCTCCCTTTGCTATATCAAGAACTCTCTTAGTTATCGATTCAACCTGCTCCCTCTCTGGAGCTCTTATGTAGTACCAAGAGCGAGCATACGCTGGGACAACATTTGGCTGACCTCCTCCCTTCTCGATCACGTAGTGAATCCTAGCCTCTTGGATCATGTGTTCTCTAAGATAGTTCACCCCTATATTCATCAACTCAACGGCGTCCAAGGCACTTCTTCCTCTCTCTGGAGAGGCAGCTGCATGAGATGATATGCCATAGAAGTGGAACTTATATGAATCGATGGCCAGACAGCTCTTCAAAGTTGCAGCATTCATAGTGCCAGGATGATGGCTTAATACGGCATCTACTCCTTTGAACAGACCCTCCCTTACCATGAACACCTTTCCGCTGAAGTTCTCCTCAGCGGGTGTTCCAAAGAACTTTATCGTTCCTTTAAGTCCCGCTTCCTCAATTGCAACCTTTATCGCTATTGCAGCAGCCATTCCAGATGTTCCATGAATGTTGTGGCCGCATCCATGGCCAGGGGCTCCTTCCTTTATTGGCTCCCTCCAGGGAACGGCCTTCTGCGATAGCCCTGGAAGCGCGTCATATTCTCCCATTATCCCTATTACTGGCTTTCCTGATCCATATGTCGCTACGAAAGCTGTTGGCATACCAGCTACTCCTCTTTCTACCTTAAATCCTGCTTTTTCCAGCGTATCTGCCAACAACGCTGATGACTTGAATTCTATGAGGCCTAGCTCAGCGTATTCCCATATTTTGTCGCTTATCTCTATCAAACGAGACTCATTCTCAGATATCCAGCTAAAAGCAACCTCTTTTGCCTTTTCAGACATTCCACCGAATATCTTGAAATTCTTACTATAAAAAATCGCCCAGCTTGTGCATTTATTTGGGTCCTAACTTCGATAGAAGATGAAAGTCGCCCTGAAATCATTAAAAATCTTCAAATCTTTCTTATACTCCTTATTTATATTGAGGATGTCGATCATTAGAGCCTAGATGTTAGAGTTAAACAGGAAGTGGATTTTCCTCCTCATCATTGTACTAGCTCTCTTTCCATCCAACTTCTTCATAAATCAAGCACAGGAGGACATAATAGTTATCCTAGCAAATTCGATAGATTTTTCTCTAGCAGAGGATTTCATATCCAGCTTAGAAGCCAGAGGATATAGGATAATTCATGCTACCGCAAATGAATTCCAAAATTTTCAGGAGTTCCCAATAATAGTCATTCTTGGAGGCCATAAGGCCCCAGAAGGCATTGGATCTATAGTAGATCGGCTCCTAACTGGTGATGTAAAGCAATACTTGGAGAAAGAGGGGAACTATGGGTTATTCTTAGTGTTCAACCCATATGGTCAGGGCCAAGTCGTTTGGATTCTAGCTGGAAGTGACAGGAACCTTACAAGACTTGCGCACTTAACATATGGAAAGCTCGTTGGACCTACACCCTATCCATCGCCAGAAGTCAACCTCTTCAGGCCCGAGAGTACTGTCGTTGGGGGTATAGTCACCTTTGAGGTCTCAGACGTTAAGGGTTCGTTGTTGCCGATAGCAAAGATCGAGTACTTGAACGGAACTTCATGGGTAATTATTGGAGAGGACGATGGGTTTGATCCGGATTATGATATAGAAAGGTCCACGAGAGCAATAATTTGGGACACATACGGGCTACCAAGCGGATGGTACACCATTAAGATAACCCTTACAGACCTTATCGGACAGACTAGCGAGTTAGCGGTTAGGATTTACGTTGATCAACCTCCAGTCCCCCATGTTCAGGTCATTTCGTTCGATCCTGAGACGGGATATGTCATGTTTGATGCGTCAGAATCCTATGATCCTGACGGAATGATCGCTGAATGGTACTGGGAATTCGGGGATGGGAAAGCAGCCAGAGGACCGGTTGTGGAACATCAATATGAACCAGAGATCCTCTCAATGCCCCTAGTTATTTCCCTAACGCTTGTTGATGAAAAAGGAGTTAGTGAAAAGAAGGGTCTTGTCTTCTCAAATGGATCCATCAAAGAGGAATTTGTCCCCGAGGTAAAGGCGATAAAGGAGAAGATAGACTGGCTGCTTAAGATATATGAGGATCTGAAGAGCTTATCCGAGGGACAGACCGGGAAGCTAAAGGATCTACTTGCTAATGCAAGTACAAGAGTGCTTTATGCTGGATCCGACCTCGCTTACCCTCTTACTGATCTAGTTGCTTTTAAGGACATAGATAAGGCAATAGAGGGGATCGAGAAGGTAAAAGCAGAGATCGAGAAGATTGTAGAAACACTTGGCAAGGCAAAAGATGCTGCTTCGACCCAAGACCTCAAGAATAAAATTCAAGGCCACATAGATAAGTTGCAAGAGATCTGGATCCAACTGCAGTTCGTATACGGAAAGCTCAAGCTAATCCAGATGATAGGAACTCAAGGTCATGGTGCAGAAATAGAGATTCCTGGGATAAGATTTGGGAGCGGCTCCTATTACTCCTGGTGCACTAACACGATAACGCTTTTGAAATCGGATGTTTGGGATACTGACGTAATACTCCACGAGTTTGATCATTATATCTGGCACGAGAAGGCTAAAAAGGAGCTCTCGGGAGGAGGACATTGGATAGATGAGCATCTGATAGAGAGAAAGTACAAAGAATATCTTAAGGCAGCAGAGGATAAACTTAAATCAAAAGGACTCCCACCAAACGTTCCAGAACCAATTAAGAACAAGTTAAAATCCCTTGCTGAGGAGAAAGGAAGGGAACTTGCTTTATCTGAGGGATGGGCTCATTTCTCCATGGCTGTAAAGCAGAAGGATCCAGAATATTGGGATAAGGAGCCTGGAAATGATGATGACATCAGGTTTGACATTGAAAATGGGAAGTATTGGAATGAAAGTTCCAACAGCTGGATTAGTGCCACCAACAAGGGCGAGGACGTGGAGCTTTCTATAGCGGGAATCCTTTGGGATCTGTTTGATGGGCCAGCAAACAGTGTAGATGACCAAGACAGTGACGGAGTATCGATAGATTTCAAGCACATATGGTGCGCTATAAATGAGAAGAAAGATCCAAATGGAAGGGTAGTGAGAAGCCCGCCAAAGAACATAAAGGAGTTCTACAAGAACCTGATAAATTGCCTTGAGGAAGCAGGAGTAGCCTATGATAGAGAAAAGTTAGAAAGCGTGTTCAAGGCTCATGGAGTTACTCCGTAGCAAAACAGCTGGCTTGACTTCAGCTAATCATTCATTTTTAACCATAAAGGGATTTGATATCAAGTTTAGACTAAGTAATTTTTTATGGATCAGGTCATCCTAAGTTTCACTCGCTTCACATGCCTTTTTAAATCATCAACCCTCTAAGAATTTTGTATGCTAGAGACCGAGTTCTACCGACCTTTCACCATACTTGGGTTGATTCTGATGCTATTAGGAGCAATCTTGCTTCTACTACCTCTTATACTCAAGTATATCCCTGAAATTGAAAAGCTTCCTTCAATCATATTGTACGTTTACAGAAAGGGAAACTTCATCTTTGCAACTTCACCTATCCTAATAATAGTCTCGATAATATCATTGATCTATTATCTGATCAGAGTTTCAACTCGATCACTTTGACGAAATAAAAGCCGGGATTCTTTCCCCTTCCATTAGCTAAAAAGGATTCGATTAAAGCTAAAATTCTGTCATAATGGTAATTCCTTGAAAATATAGCTGTATTCTAATTCCCTTATCGTATCGTTCTCCCAACTTCTACCTCGAGCAATACGCTGAGCTCTAGCTTCCCGCTTTCACTACTATATTGGATAAAATAGTCTTGTAAGAAATGATTAACTCCCGATACTCCTATTTCTGTTAGATTGATGAACCAAAATCCCTCCTTAGTTCGATTCAAGTAAATCCTGGCATCTAAGCTTCTCATTGTCAATAAGCCTACGCGATCTATATCTCCTCCAATCTTTAGCTTGCTTGATTTTACGTGAATGCCAAGACCGTACTTGACCATAATTGTAAGCCTTTGATGAGCCATTTTCAGGCTTAGATCCACATCAAGGATGATAGTTGGATTATCAAGGAGTGAGGAGTAAAGGATAAGAGAGACGAAAACCAATAAACAATCCATCTCGCTCTTTTTTGCAAAGTAATAGATTATCAGAGAATTGGATCAATTCAATCGAACATTAGCCACATAACTTACAGAAAGATCAAGTTTCTGCTATAATCACAAATTTTCGAATCTCTGGCCGGGAAGTCTTATTATTTTCCGGCTTCAATAAGCGCTTGAATGAGAGAGCAGTATGAAGGAGAGAAGAAGATTGAGAAGATATATGATGTTCTGACAACAAGATTGGGAGGGTCCTTTTCTAGAGCCCTCGGGATAGAGCTGGAATCCTTAAGTGAAGAAGAGATTTTCAAGTGGTTCCTAGCCTCAATTCTTTACGGAGCTCCAATAAGGGAGAGCTCGGCCACGAAGACCTTCCACGTTTTCATGAGGGAAGGCCTTATCACGCCTAGGCTTATCCTCAAGAAGGGTTGGGATGGACTTGTCTCCCTCTTGGATGAAGGAGGCTACACCAGATACGACTTCAAGACAGCAACGAAGCTTATCGAGATGTCAAAAAACCTGATAAGAAGGTATGGAGGTTCATTGAGTGCCCTTCATGAGTCTTCTGCAGATTCGGAGGACCTCAAGAGCAGGATAATGGATCTAGCAAAGGGAATAGGCGCTGGCACAGCTGAGATCTTCCTAAGAGAAATGAGAGGAATATGGAAAAAGGCAAATCCTCCGCTTTCTTCTCTTGCATGCCTGTCTGCCTTCAAATTAGGTCTCTTGGAGAAGCTCCCAAGTTCGGAGGAGGACAGAAAGGGTGCAAGGGATGAGATCATGGAAGCATGGAGCGAGATGGGAAGATCCATAAGGGAATTTGTCGAACTCGAATCATCCCTTGTCAGACTTGGCAAAGGCTATTGTAGGAAGGATAGATGCAATTCATGTCCGGTAAGAGAGCTTTGTAAGGGTGGGTAGTTAAAGTCTAAGTTGGACAGGTTTGCATTTGGCTCTAAAATTATGACTGAGGATGGATGAAGGCCCTTAACCCTTCATCCTTAGTTATACCTCAAAAAATGAGCAATTTAAGGCAATGATGAGTTTTAAACGGCTTTGATATCTTCTTTAAGAATTTAAGGCGCTCCATAACTCAGCATGGACAGATCAAAGGTCTTTAGTCGGATAGATCAAGATATAGGTGGTCATATAGAGAGGGTTAGAGAGCTAGTTAGGCAAATATCAGTTTCCCCAGAGAACAGAGGAATATTGAGCTGCGCAAGCTTAGTTAAAAGATACTTGGAGGAGATCGGCTGTAAAGCAAGGATAGTTGAAACAAAAGGAAATCCGGTAGTTTACGGGGAGTACGATGCTGGAGCAGAAAGAACCGTGCTAGTTTACATGATGTACGATACGATGCCAGCTGATGAGCCGAACTGGAAAGTGGATCCATTTAAAGGAGAAATAGTTGAAATGGATCCTTTTGGCAAGGTCATGATAGCTAGAGGAGTCTATAACACTAAAGGAGCCCTAGCAGGATTCATAAATGCGGTTAAATCCGTTCAGGAGGCAGGTGAAGAGCTTCCAGTTAACCTATTGTTTGTCATCGAGGGAGAAGAGGAGCTAGGTAGTAGGAACCTGCCAGATTTCGTTGATTTATACTCAAACGAGCTTAGGAGGGCAGATGTCCTTTACTTCCCTTGGCCAAGCGAGGATGTTGATGGAAAGCCCATAATTTACCTTGGAGTTAAGGGGATAATTTACTTCGAGCTTGAGCTGAACGGGAAGGATTGGGGGAGAGGTCCAACAGAGTTTGGAATACACGGAAGCAATAAGGCATGGGTTGACAGCCCAGTCTGGAGGTTCATACAGGCTTTAGCGACTATGACATCTGAAGACGGAAATAAAGTGCTAGTTGAGGGATTTTACGATAAGGTAGCTGTGCCAACTGAGGAGGATCTCGAACTCCTTGAAAAGTTGAAAGAGACTTTTAATGAGGAGACTTTCAAGCAGGTGAACAAGGTTGAGAGGTTCATTGGAAACAAAAAGGGAGTTGAGGCCCTGAAACTCTATCTTTTCTCCCCAACACTGAACATAGATGGGATCTGGGGAGGATACACTGGACCTGGGACGAAAACCTTGCTGCCCCATAAGATAACTGCAAAGGTTGACGTTAGGCTGGTCCCAAACATGAGGATAGATGAGATAATTCCCATGATCAGGAAGCACTTGGACAAGCACGGATTCAAGGAGCTAAAGATAAGGCTGCTTGAGAAAGGATATGGCTGGGCGAGGATGAGCTACAAACACCCGTATTCACAAGCACTCATCAAGTCGATTAGGGAGTTTGGAAAGGAGCCTGAGATCTGGCCAACAATAGCTGGGAGTGCTCCGTTTTCTGTCTTCGTAGATAAGCTCAAATTGCCGTTTGTTTGCGGAGGCCTCGGGCATGGAGCTAGAGCTCATGCTCCCAACGAGTACTTAGTCATTAGTGAAGGAGGGCCGACAGGAGGACTTGCTACTATGGAAAAGTCCTTCATAGCCATAATTGATAATATATCGAAGGCTAAATTGGAAGGCTAAGGGATATAAGCTTTCTAGAGATGGAATTTAAATGAAATACGTGCTCATCTTTGTTAGCCGAATTATTTAGCTCTTCCCTCGAAAAAGTCAGTAAATACTGATTTATATCTTCTTGGCCTCATAGTGCTAAGAGAAGTATTAATTTGAGACAAAAGAATCTATTTTATGGCTCATGGATGGAAGAATCTTCTTGCTAAAAGAATAAGCTCAATTTGTCTGTTCTGGCATGATTGAAACTGCCTCTGCTTCTTCAGCCTCTTTTTCCTCCTTCTCAAGCAAGGGCTTTACCTTTTCAACAAATTCGCGATACCTGTTTCTAACGGTAACTTCGGTAACTGAAACGGCCTGAGCCAGTTCCCTTTGGGTCCTCTGTATTCCCTCCAACTGAGTTGCAAGATAGACTGCTCCTGCAGCTGCTCCTGCCGGCTCCCTTCCCAAAGTAGCTCCTACTTCTCTAGCTAGCCTTAGAATTCTTATAGATTTCGTTACAATGGTTTGAGGAAGCTTTAGCTTTGAAACTATTCTAGTGACATATATCTCTGGTCTAGGCGGTGGTATCCTAACATCTAGCTTCCTGAAAAGGAATCTGAAGCTTCTTCCGACTTCCTTCTCGGTGAGGTCGAAGAAAGATGCTATCTCTTGTAGGAACCTTGGAACCTCAGTCCTGCGGCATGATGCATAGATTACAGCTGCAACCATGGCGTTCATGCTTCTTCCTTTGACGAGGCCAGCGGAAGAGGCAAGCCTGTACAGCTTTGCAGCATCTTCGACGGTATGAGATGGAAGGTCTAAGCGTTCTGCTATTGCCCTTATCTTAAACAGTGCTGGCATGACTCTCTTCTCTTTCCTACTTCTGACGTGTTTCTTGGTCCTTCTTAATGCCCTAATGGCCTTTCCGCTAAGGCCCTTCGAATAGGCAATCTTGGTGTCCAGTCCATAAGCGGTTCTGGTAGGGGAAACCGGAGCTCCTGCTCTCGCCCTATCCATGAATTCTTCGGTACTAAAAGCCCTCCAATCCTTCCCTTCTAGGAAAAGACTTTTGGATATGACCAATCCGCATTCTGTGCAAACT